>ERZ1504271.773-NODE-773-length-9209-cov-4.363994_pt1 | contig 9209 bp, 5 predicted proteins | sample MGYA00571875_ERZ1504271 | MGnify/ENA primary metagenome ERZ1504271 (study PRJEB39906, sample SAMEA3182108) | gut metagenome | biome: human; feature: gut; material: Stool; isolation source: human stools | place: Canada | collected 2013-04-25 ... | reverse complement strand
GTTCCTCGTTCGGTCAAGGCAAGATATTTTCCTTTGTTCTTTACCCCCGAAGTAGAATCCGACGAGAAATCACGATGATGCATTTCGTAGATAATCATATCGGCAGCAGATTTCAGGGTAGGGCGCCGGTCACTCTCCCACCCTTCCGGCTGGGTCGATTTCCAGTCGATAATAGCAGCACGCTTGCCATTTACTCCGACAGCACGAGCGTTAATACCCGGTGTATCTCCTTGCCATTTATCATCAATCTTCACATTGAAGGTGTAGAATTTACCCAGCAAATCTTTGTCTACGGTCACCGTCCATGTTCCGTCTTCAGCAGGTTCCATTTTCTCCGTTTCGTAAGCATGACCACCTTCCCCTGCATCATAAAGCATCAGCCGTACCTCATCAGCCGTAGGCGCCCAAAGCGTAAACCTGGTAGCCCCCGGAGCATACTCCATTTCGACAAGATTCCCCGAACGAACGGGATAGAGTTCATAAGAAGCGTATTCCTTTTTTGCAGAAGAACAACTCATCACTGTTGTCATCGTAGTTACTCCCAGTATTGCTAAATAATTAGTTCCCATCTTCATCTTAACCCTTTCCTTTGATATATAGTGCTTTATCGCACCTATAAACTTATAGCATAGAACTTATATCCTCAATTATTTCACCTTATCCGGGTTCTTTGCTATGTAATCTTTCCAACTATTATATCCTTTTTCCAATGCCGGCCGTCCCATTTGCAGAAAATGGCAATATGCGGCCGCCAAACCGTCTGTCGCATCCATGAAAGTAGGCATATCTTCTTTCGAAAAGTGAAGCATTCGCTGCAACATATCCGCCACTTGCTCTTTCGAGGCCTGTCCGTTTCCGGTAATAGCCATTTTAATTTTCAAAGGAGCATACTCGGTGATTGGTATGTCACGGCTTAGGGCCACTGCCATTGCTACTCCCTGCGCACGCCCCAATTTTAACATGGACTGTACATTTTTCCCGAAAAACGGGGCCTCAATAGCTAGTTCATCCGGTAAAAACGATGTGATGACCCCCTGTACACGTTCGTAAATATGTTTCAGTTTCAAATAAGGATCACTACACTTGCGCAGATCAATTACGCCTAAAGTCATAACTTGCGGACGTGTACCCGTAACCTTCAGGACCCCATATCCCATAATATTGGTTCCCGGGTCAATCCCCAAAATAATCTTCTCCTTTACCGGCTGTATCACTTGATTACCTCCATCAATGTTGGAAAGCCTATCACTTTATCTTTAAATATCTTCAGCATTTCTTCATTCAGTCTGGCGCCCTGACGAGTATGCCAGCGATGCAATGCCGCACTGTCTTCTACTTCCCACTGTAAAGAAAAGCACTCACTGTCATCTTCTTTATGGCTCAGAATATGTAAGATCCGTGGATTTTTCAACTCTCCGGACTGTTCGATTTCCGGTATATAACACTCATTCAGCCAGATGACAAAATTACGTGCATCAGCTGTCGTAACATGATAAGTTGTATTGTATATCAACATATATTACCTTATTTAATAACATTGCAAAGCTACTTAAAATTCAACAATTGACAACTGATAATATTCAATTCTTCTATCCAATTCCGCTTCTGTATCTGTTTTTTTATTAATTTTGCGCACATTAACACGAATTGTGTGCAAAACCAATGGAAATACAAGACAGTTTTATACAACTTATTGAGCAAAGTATCCGGAAGAACTGGGATCGAAGCGCTCTGACAGACTACAAGGGAGCTACCTTACAATATAAAGACGTAGCACGGAAAATAGAAAAAATGCATATCCTGTTCCAACATGCAGGAATCCAACCAGGGGATAAAATAGCACTTTGCGGCCGCAACAGCGCCAACTGGGGAGCCACCTTCCTGGGTGTCATCACCTACGGAGCCGTTGCCGTTCCTATTCTCCACGAATTCAAGGCAGACAATGTCCATAACATCGTAAACCATTCTGAAGCACGAATGCTCTTTGTCGGTGACCAGGTGTGGGAAAACTTCAACGAAGCAGCCATGCCTCATCTGGAAGGTATCATCGAACTGAAGAATTTTGATCTGGTTGTATCCCGGTCCAAACAATTATCCTATGCACGAGAACACCTGAACGAAGAATTCGGAAAAAAATATCCCTGCAGATTCCGTGCAGAACAAGTATCTTACCGGCGTGAATCACCGGAAGAGCTGGCAGTCATTAATTATACTTCAGGTACAACAGGCTATTCCAAGGGAGTAATGCTCCCCTATCGCAGCATCCTTTCCAACGTGGTTCACATTGATAATAAGGTAGGGCTGAAAGCCGGCGACCGCATTGTTTCCATGCTCCCGCTGGGACATATATTCGGACTGGTGTTCGACTTCCTTTACGGCATTACCGCCGGAGCACATTTATGGTTCCTCACCCGTATGCCTTCTCCTAAAATCATTGCAGAATCGTTTACGGAAATACGTCCCCGCATCATCGCATGCGTTCCTCTGATTGTAGAAAAAATCTTCAAGAAGAACATATTGCCGAAGGTAGACAACAAATTAGGAAAGTTATTACTCAACCTTCCCATCATCAGCGATAAGATCAAAGAAAACATCCGTCAGCAGGCCATGGAAGTGTTCGGAGGAAACTTCATTGAAATCGTCGTAGGCGGAGCTCCATTCAATGCAGAAGTAGAGGCATTCCTCCGTAAAATCAATTTCCCCTACACCATAGCATATGGTATGACAGAATGTGCTCCTCTTATCTGCCACAGCAGATGGGACGAAATCCAATATACATCCTGTGGAAAAACCGTAGCCAACATGGAAACACGTGTTTTGTCAGACGATCCGACACGTATTCCCGGCGAACTGGTATGCCGGGGTATGAACACCATGCTGGGATACTATAAGAATGAAAAGGCGACAGAAGAAACCATCGACAAAGAAGGATGGCTGCACACCGGTGATATGGCGATCAAAGACGAACAAGGCAATATCTATATCAAGGGACGTTGCAAGAATATGCTGCTGACAGCTTCAGGACAGAACATTTATCCGGAAGAAATTGAAGCGCGGTTAAACAACATGCCGTTTGTCAATGAATCACTGGTAATCTTGCAAAACAACAAACTGATTGCATTGGTATATCCGGACAATGAAGAAGCCTTCCAGCAGAACATGAATGCACACCAGCTGGAAGAAGCGATTGAAAACAACCGCATAGAACTGAACAGTCAGCTGCCGGCCTATGCACAAATTACCCGTATCAAGCTCTATCCGGAAGAGTTCGAGAAGACAGCGAAGAAAAGTATCAAGCGATATCTGTATCAGGATATCCGATAAATAGCAGAACGGTAAAGGAAAAAGCCCTTTCAGATGTTTGCTACTGCAACGTAATCTGAAAGGGCTTTTTCTTTACTTATTTCACAAAATGATATTCCGATTCATAATCCTTGTCGTCTACAACCACAACAAACTCATAACGGCACCGGTCATTCAAGACCCATTTGACATCTACAGTGAAATTATATACTTCAAAAGGACGAAGAGGAGGAAGCTTTTCTTTAAACAACACTTTGTATTTTCCATTCTCCTTATATTTCAAATATATATTCATTCTGCGGGAAGATACATCGCCCAGATTCTCAACGGTCATCTTTATACGCTTCTTATTGAGAAAATTCGCAAAGATCGGTTTACGTACAGACATCAGCGGATTATCCTTTAACTGAGGCAAACGCATATAACCGGCCACCTTTGTCCCGTCCTGCTTCTTTCCTGCCAGTTTCACGGCAAACTCACCATGCGGGAAATCGTAGAAATCAGCATAAAAGGTCAACAGCAGATCTTTGCCCTGAGGCTTGCTTTCCACCACAATACCTCCGCCTCCACGGTTCACTTCCAATGGTGAGCCGGCACGCAAGGTAGGCAAATCCAGATCCGTCAACGGATTAAAGCGGTCATTTCCCTTTACCAGAATCTCCAGCTTCTGAACAGCATCCGTGATCGGCTTTTTGTTTATCAACCTTACATCCAGATCCGGCTCCAGAGAGAAACTGACATTTCTTGAATGCATCTTTCCATCTTTCCGTACCTGGGTTACTTCCAGGTTCAGTTGAATTGCTTTTCCTTCTTCATTCTGCAGGACACTGGGACAGCCGTATACAACTTTTTCCAGGCCCAGACTGTCTGCACCCATCTTCATTACCTGCGAATAATCCAGCTTCGATTCAATCACCCAGTGCAAACCATCAAGCGAACGCATGTAGTAACATTGAGAATTCTCATGGTTTCCCAGCAACAAATGATACTGGACATTGTCCCGCCATACGACCCAGTCATCATAATCTGTTGCCACCAGCGGAAACACACCTTCGTCTGTCACTCCATTATAAGTAGAGACTCCAGACTGGCTTACCCAGACTCCTCCTTCCTGACTGACCATCAAAAATGAATTATCCTTCCGTCTGGCAAGGCTCCAGTGAGAAGAAGTCTTCACAGCCGGACGGTTCCGGCTATCAAAACCAAAGGTATGAAATGTCCAAAGTCCTTCCAGTGACTTGGCACTGTAATAGCCACCCTGAACAGAAATCATATAACTGTTATCTGCCAGTTTGAATACTTCCGGATGACACCCGGCACCAATGGAGCGCAACATTTTATAAGGGCCCTGAGGTTTTTCTGAAATAGCCTGATAGATCATTGAATCCGGCATCAATTTATCTTGACGGGCTGAATCGGCTACCCAGCCGCTGACAAACAAATGATAACGTCCGTCTTCTCCCTGAATGATATCTCCACCACCAAAAGACAGCACACTGTCCGATATACATTCCGTTTTTGAGTCCTGCTGCATCCTGTCTACCAAAGATACATGCACAAAATTAGACTTATTCTCTTGGGCAAGACTTTCCCCCGGAAGGAATATTCCCACTAAAAGCCCGAGAATCAATAGTAATTTAGTCATTTCTTATTTTTAGTTATTATGCCTATTCATAAAAATCCGTTAAAGATAGCAAGAAGTGCAGAATTGAAACACAGATTTCAACGGATTAACGCATTTTTAATTTTAATTATTAAAACCGATAATCCAACCTTTATCCGTATATTTGTCCTCATCAAGTGTATTACAAAGCATACCATTATGGAACAGCATCCACAACTTTTAGTTTACAAAGCTTCGGCAGGTTCGGGAAAAACATTTACACTGGCCGTACAATACATCAAACTTCTGATCGAAGATACTTCAGCCTATCGGAAGATTCTGGCGGTTACCTTTACCAACAAGGCAACCACGGAAATGAAAAAACGTATCCTGTATCAGTTATACGGCATTGCAACCGCTTCCCCTGAATCGGAAGGCTATTTAAAGGAAATCCTGAAAACCTCCGGTAAATCCGTAGACGAAATCCGGCAGGCGGCCCGGACGGTCTTGAAAAACATCATCCATGATTACAGCCGTTTCCGCATTGAAACCATCGACTCGTTCTTTCAGTCGGTCATGCGCAACCTGTCACGGGAACTGGAACTGGGTGCAAACCTGAACATTGAGCTGAACAATACCGAAGTGCTCAGCGATGCTGTCGACTCCATGATTGAGAAACTGGACCGCCGTTCTCCGGTGCTTTACTGGCTGCTGGAGTATATCGAAGAACGGATTGCCGATGACAAACGGTGGAACGTATCAGGCGAAATCAAGAATTTCGGAAAAAACATTCTCAATGAGAGCTACATAGAGAAAGGCAACGGACTGAGAAACAAGCTTTCCCAGTCGCAGTTCATTCCCGAATACCGGAAGAAGCTGCAACTGATCCGCCAGGAAGCCCTGGAACAGATGAAAGGGTTCACCGAACATTTTCTGGAACTGCTTGAAGCCAACGGACTGACTCCGGCCGACCTGAAACGGGGCTCCAACGGCATTGCCAGCTATTTCAACAAGATCGCACGGGGAGAACTGGACGACAAGGTACGCAACAAAACCGTTGAAGACTGCCTGGAGGATGCGGCCGGATGGACTACCAAAACCTCCGCTTACCGGGACACGATCCGCTCGCTGGCAGAAAATGAACTGATTCCCCTGCTCACAGAAGCAGAGAAACTACGCCCGGCCAACAACATGCTGGTCAATTCATGCGACCTCTCCCTGCGCTATCTGAACAACCTGCGACTGCTCGCTCACATTGACGAAGAAGTGCGTATCCAGAACCAGAGCCACAACCGTTTCCTGCTTTCCGATACCAATGCCCTTCTTCACAGTCTCATCCGTGAAGGAGATGCCTCCTTTGTCTATGAAAAGATCGGCACAACCATCGACACGGTTATGATCGACGAGTTTCAGGACACCTCGCGTATGCAATGGGAAAACTTCCATTTGCTGTTACAGGAAAGCCTTGCACAAAAAGAAGGAAGTCTGATCGTCGGTGATATCAAACAGAGCATTTACCGGTGGCGAAACGGAGACTGGAAGATTCTGGCCGGGCTGGGAAATGATCCGAGTTTCCGGATCAGGGAATGCAGTCTGGGAACCAACTGGCGCAGTGAGGCCAACATCATCCGCTTCAACAACGGACTGTTCACGGCAGCCTGTCAGGTTCTGAACGACCGCTACGAAGCTGAACAGGGCGATCCGTGTACCCAGCTGCTTGATGCTTACAGTGACGTATGCCAGCAGACAGCCCGGAAAGACGAAAAAGGTTACATCAAACTGACATTCCTGCCCGACAACAAGGAAGAGCCTTATGCCGAAACCATGCTGCAACAACTGGCAGAAGAAACCGATGCCCTGATCCGGAAGGGTATACAGACCAAGGACATTGCCATCCTGGTCCGCAAGAACAAAACGATTCCTGCCATTGCCGATTACTTCGACAAGCATACCCCCTACCGCATTGTTTCTGACGAAGCGTTCCGGCTGGATGCCTCACTGGCCATCTGCATGATCATCGACGGGCTGCGTTTTCTGGCCATGCCCGATGATCTGATTGCCCAGGCGCGCCTGGCCGTAGCCTACCAGAATGAGATCCTGCATCAGGACATCAGCCTGAACACCATTCTTATCAATAAGGTTTCCGATTATCTCCCCGCGGGCTTCATGCTGCAATTGGAGGAACTGAAGCTGATGCCACTCTATGAACTGATGGAAAAGCTCTTCATCCTTTTCAGCATGGAGCGGATCGAACATCAGGATGCCTACCTGTGTGCCTTCTATGATGCCGTGACGGAATACCAGCAGAAACATTCTTCTGAGCTGACAGCTTTCCTGACTTACTGGGACGAAAAGCTGCACGAAAAGACCATTCCTTCGGGAGAAATCGAAGGAATCCGCATCCTGTCCATCCATAAGTCGAAAGGACTGGAATACCATACGGTACTGATCCCTTTCTGCGACTGGAAAATGGAAAACGAAACAAACAGTCACCTGATCTGGTGTTCCGTGGCAGGAACCGGAAAAGAAACAGACATCGCTCCGTTCAACGAGCTGGACATTGTTCCGGTAAACTATTCCTCAGCAATGGCCAATTCCATCTACCGGTCCAGCTATCTCGAAGAGCGGCTTCAGCTGTGGGTGGACAATCTGAACCTGCTGTATGTTGCCTTTACCCGTGCCTGCAAGAATCTGATCATCTGGGGTAAACAGAATCAGAAAGGAACTGTTTCCGAACTGTTGCAGGAGGCTCTGTTGCAGATGAAAGATCCCCCGATGCAGTACGAGGAAACAGACTCAGAGGAGGACAAGTCTTCCGCTCCTGACCTCTACGAATACGGTACACTCTGTCTCTCGGAACCATCGGCGGAACAGGCTTCCGGCAACCGTCTGTCCGAACAGGCTGCAGGAATCCCCGTCCGGCTGGAATCCACGGAAACGGCCATCGAATTCCAGCAGTCCAACCGTTCGGCCGATTTCATCCGGGGAGAAGAAGAGGAAGAAGACAGTACCCAGTATATCCGGCAGGGAAGACTGCTGCACCAGGTTTTTGCTTCCATCCGCCAGGAATCCGACCTGCCCGAAGCCATCAGCCGGCTCCGGTTCGACGGTATTCTGGAATCGGCAGAACAGGAAAAACAGATCACCCGTCTGGCACAATGGGCCATGAACCATCCGAAAGTCAAGGACTGGTACAACGGAACCTGGGAACTCTTCAACGAATGCGCCATCCTTTTTACTGACGAAAACGGGCAGACCCAGACACGGCGTCCGGACCGGGTCATGATGAAAAACGGACAAGTCATCATCGTCGACTTCAAGTTCGGGAAAAAGAACGAAGCCTACAACCGTCAGGTACGCGAATACATGAATCTTCTTTCAGCTATGGGATATACACACGTGGAAGGCTTCCTGTGGTATGTCTTCAAGAATGAACTGGAAGAAATCGTCTAACTTCACAAAACAACAAGATATGGATACCTTTCTGAAACAAGTAGCACACGATCTCTATACGAAAACCAACGGGGACTTTGCCCATCTGGCCGTGGTCTTCCCGAACAAGCGTGCCAGTCTTTTCTTCAATGAATACCTGGCACAGGAAGCCGACCGTCCCATCTGGTCGCCCGCCTATGTCAGCATCAGCGAACTCTTCCGCCAGTCTTCCAGCCTGCAAGTGGGAGATCCCATCAAGCTCGTATGCGACCTTTACCGGGTGTTCCGCGAAGCAACCGGAAGCAAGGAAACGCTGGACGACTTTTATTTCTGGGGTGAGATGCTGATCAGCGATTTCGATGATGCCGACAAGAACCTGGCCGATACGGACGCTTTGTTCAGCAACCTCAGGGATCTGAACGCCCTGGCAGATGACTACGATTTTCTGGAAGAAGGCCAGAAAGAAGCCATCAGCCAGTTTTTCCATAACTTCTCCATCCATCAGGTGACGGAACTCAAACAACGCTTCATCTCGCTCTGGAATGTACTGGGAGAAGTATATACCCGATACAGACAAGTGCTGAGAGAACAGGGAATCGCATACGAAGGCATGCTCTACCGCGAAGTCATCGACCGGCTTGATGTCAGAACTCTTCCTTATCAGCGCTATGTGTTTGTGGGATTCAACGTGCTCAACAAAGTGGAACAGGAGCTGTTTCACCGCCTGAATGAAGCCGGGAAAGCCCTGTTCTACTGGGATTATGACAACTTCTATCTGGAGAAAACTCCCCATGAAGCCGGAGAATTCATCCGCCGGAACCTCCGCAATTTCCCCTCCGAACTCCCGGCTCCGGCTTTCAACAACCTGAAC
>ERZ1504271.730-NODE-730-length-9623-cov-4.675585_pt1 | contig 9623 bp, 9 predicted proteins | sample MGYA00571875_ERZ1504271 | MGnify/ENA primary metagenome ERZ1504271 (study PRJEB39906, sample SAMEA3182108) | gut metagenome | biome: human; feature: gut; material: Stool; isolation source: human stools | place: Canada | collected 2013-04-25 ... | reverse complement strand
GGAGGTGTGCTATGAAGTAAGATTTATCTCCCTTTTGAAACGAAAAGCAGCGTCCTCGGCAAGCGTGTCGGGGATTTTTTATAATTTTGATAGCAGAATCTTAGTTAATATTACTATTTTTGGGGTTATGAAATAAATAGTAGTATTATGAATAAGGATATCGTGAAATATGAAAATGTATTAGTAATAGGTAATGGTTTTGATTTAAATTTGGGATTAGAGACATCCTATTCGGATTATTTAAGTAGTAAATATTTTAAATATCTATTAGGAACAAATACCTTGGCAAGATATTTGGAAAGCCGCAAAAAAGAATCGAAATGGGTAGATATTGAGAAAGAGTTATACCAATATTCAATTAGTTTATTCCATAAAGGTGAAAATGGTTTACGCCCCAATCCTGAAGATATAAATTTGATTTCATCTTTGCGAAAAGATTATTATAGAATTTGTAGTTCATTGAGACAATACCTCATAGAAGCTACAAATTGCCCAATAGATTTTAATAATAAAGCTGCATACAATATTATTTCTAAGGTTTTTGCTGAGAAAGATGTATATACTTATATATTGACTTTTAACTATACGGAAATAATAGAAAGATTACAACAGTGCCATTTCTCCTTAAGTGAGAATTATTTTATAAATCATATACATGGTAGCTTACAAAATAATAATATAGTTTTTGGTATTGAAGATAGTGCAGAAGTAGCTAAAGAACATGTTTTTCTATATAAATCTTATAATACTACTCAAAATATAAATGGATTGATTTCTGTATTTAAGAATGCAAAGAATATTACATTCTTTTGTTATTCTTTAGGGGAAACCGACCATTCTTATTTTGATGATTTTTTAATGAACAAACAAAATCTAATTGTAATAGAAAGGTTTTCAAATTTTATTATTATGGGCAAAATGCCTACGATGATTTAATATGGCAATTAAAAACATTAACAAAGAATAGATTATCATATTTGAAACAATATAATGAACTTGAGTTTTATGATGTATCAAAATTATGATTGAATTTAAGCCCCTTCCGGAATAATCCTGGTTGGGGCTTTGTTTTTTTCAGATAAATTCCCCATCTTTGTGGTGCGTTACATATTTTATTTGCGTCGGAACTCGTTTTTCGGCCGTTGAGCAACTGACAACATTGTGTTTGCCAGTTGCTTTATCATATACGGTCCACTCCCGTGTGGTAGCTTAATGGCATCACTGTATTTCGACGCAGGAATATGTAACGCAGCGGGTCAGTGGGCCGCTTTTATTTTCCTGCTGCAGAAAAAATTTTATGCGTTACATTTTATCGAAGAAATTCATCGGTTATGGTCATTATGAACTTACTATAACAGATACATCAGGAAATGTAAAGTCTGTTATTACTGGAGATACAGACCTTATATATAGGCTTTCCTCTGAAGATGAGAAAGAGAGGGAAGAGGCTACCAATGAAGCGATAGCCTTAACTCTCACTTTAAAGTAGGTTGTCGAATATCTTCCTCATTGCATTGTCTGCATGGTTTCTCATCACACGGACATAATTGAAGATCGGTCTATTGGTCTTCATGCTTTGGCCGATGCAGTATTCCAGTGTTTCCAGTGCAATGCCCAGATCAAATCCATGTTGGACGAATGATTTACGGGCAGAATAGAACACAACCCTTTTTCTTATCCCAGCCTGATCAGCAACCGCTTCCATTTTTCGGGATATAACAGAGTATGCCTTCCCGAATGTATCAAATTTGCCAAAAATTAGTTTCCCGTTTGGTCTCATGTATTTCTTGATTATTTCCCGAGCTTCCGGTTGGATGGAAAACGCGGTTTTACTTTCGCCTTGCTTTTTGTTCTTGGTCTTCTGCCTATAATATTCTATATAGCTTTTCCGAAAATCCACCTCCAGCATATCTACCAGGTTCATCCCACCAAGATAGTACGATAACATGAAGATGTCTCTAGCTACACCTATATTATATTTGGTGGGATTGATATCACGAATGGCTTTCAATTCATCGACTGTCAGGTCCAATTCACGGACATTGGCTGCTGGTGCCTGTACATCCTCGAATGGATCATCTTCATACTTGCACATTTTCCTTTTCTCTGCAAAATGTACGACTACTTTGACTAATGTCATGTAGATACGTACGGTCGTGGGGGACAGCCTTCGTTTCTCGAGGCTCTTACGAAACTTCTTTATGTCACGTGGAGTAATCATCGTAAGGAACAGATCACCGCATTCTCGGATGAAGGAGTTACAGGCTAGTCTATACAGTTTTTCTGATTTGTTGCGTTCGTCTTCCTTTAATTCCTCTAGATATTCGGTCATTGCATCCGAAAATTTCGCGTTGTTGTAATCTCTTTTTCGGACCAGAAGCTCCCTGAGCTCTGAACAACTGTACCCAGATATGAAAGAAGTGTGGTCAATGATGTCTTGATAATAGTTCAATAGGTTTCTCAGCTTTACGTTCATAGTAGAAGCGTCAGATCTTCCGATGACCATGCCATCCTTAAATTCAGATTCATCATTTATGATGCAATCTGTCGGAATATATCGTGTCTCGGAATTATGGGCCAGAGATATTCTAATCTTGTGCCTTCCGTCAATCAGCTTCTTTGCTGGTACGATTCTAAGTTTCAATGTAGCCATTTTCTTCTTTTTTTTAATGTAATAATCTTTCGCGACAATGAATCCGTAGAAAATAGGCTTCCGATAATGGTTCCGACAATTAAATTTCGCAACCTGTGGAAATATGCAGGGAATTTCTTTTTTTGTAATGCCTTGAGAACTACAAAAAAGATACTCCCGGCAATCTCTATTGCCAGGAGTATCACAACACAAAAACTAAACTAGACTTAACTAAATTATTCTAATAAGGAAGTTTCACAACTTCCACTTATTATGTACAGCACAAATATAGGTGTTAAATTAATTCCTTGCAAAATAAAGTGCAAAAAAAATGAACTTTTTGCGCATTATTTTGTTTACGCTACAAACATCTTTCAAATAATATGTTCGTTAACATAAATTTGTAGCTCTTGCTTGTAGCTGTCTGAAATAGGAATGTATTCTTTTCCGAAAACAATGCGTCCTTTATCAATCATTTTGATTTTCTGTTTTTGTACGATAAAAGAACGGTGGACACGGATAAAACGGTCTGCCGGTAGCTTTTCTTCCATGGCTTTCATGCTCACCAGGGAAAGAATCGGACGCGGGTTGTCTTCGATATGGATCTTGATATAATCTTTCAGGCCTTCAATGTAAAGTATTTTGTCCAATTCTATCTGAACCAGTTTGTAATCGCTTTTCACATAGATATAATCGTTGATAACAGCGGGTGAGGAGACCGCAGGCTGATTGTTTCCTTCTGCTTTCCGCCGTAGTTCAAACCATTGGATGGCTTTATTGACTGCTTCCATGAAATCGTTATAGCTGATGGGTTTAAGCAGGTAGTGGAGCGCATTCACCTTGTAGCCGTCTAACGCATATTGGCCGAAAGCAGTCGTAAAGACGATCCGTGTACTTTCCGGAATCATGCGTGAAAATTCCAGTCCGCTTAATTCAGGCATCTGAATGTCCAGAAAAAGTAAGTCAACAGGTTGCTCGGAAAGTGCCTGCATGGCTTGAATGGCGCTTGAGTAGCGTCCGCAGAGTTCAAGGGATGGAGTTTTTCGTACGTAGCTTTCCAATAGTCCTAAAGCCAGAGGTTCATCATCTATGATAGCACAACGTAGGTTCATATTCGTTATTCTTTTTAAGTGGTTATCGTAATTGAGGAATAATATTCTTTTTGGTCTTCACTAAGGTTGCATTTCCATTTGTACCGTCCGGGGTAGAGCAATTCCAGCCTTTTCTGCACTTGTTCCAGTCCGATGCCGGAGCCGCTTTTGTCATTCTCATTCTTGGGGTAATTGCTGTTGCGTATGACGCAATTTACCTGTCCGTCCTTTTCAGTCAGGCTGATGTGGATAAAGCTGTGATTAGTCGGAGAGATTCCATGCTTGAATGCATTTTCAATCAGTGAGATGAAAATAAGCGGTGCAATAGGAGTCTGACTGTCAGGCTTGATGTCAAAATGAGTTTCGATATCTACGTCTTCGGTCACTCGTATGCGCATCAGTTCAATGTAATTGCAAATGAATCCCACTTCCTTGCAAAGCGGAACGTATTTTTCCTGATTGTCATACAGGACATAGCGTAACAGGCGGCTGAGTTCCTGGACTGCTTGCTGGGCCTTGTCTGTATCGAAGGCAATCAAGGCATAGATGTTGTTCAGGGTATTCAGCAAAAAGTGAGGATTCAACTGGTTGCGCAGACTTTTCAGTTCAGCTTCCATCCGGCTCTTCACGGCTTCTCTTCGGGCTGCTTCCGCTTCGCTCCATCGGATACTCATGCGGATGGCTACGCTGAGTCCTACAGTAAATACCAGACTGGCAATATCACGCAGATAGAAAATGAAGACAGGTGGACTGGGGCGGAACTGTTGGGGAGGAGGGGGCATGTAAATGCCGTGCCACGCCCGCAGTAGTACTGCGAATACAAGGATCGTCAGCAGGTTCAGGAGCAGAAACTGCTTCAGGTGATTGCGAAAAAGGATACGGGGTATGTAGAGAAAATAATTGATGTAGAAGATGACAAAGAAGGATGCAGGGACAAGGGAATGATGTAGAAATGCATTCCAGTCGATGGTTCCGTTGTCACGTTGGGTGAAGAACAGCGAGAATCCAAAGAACATTCCCCAGCAGATGGTATGAATGATAAACTCGAATGGCCGGCTTGTGGTTTCGTTGACGGATTTCATGGGTATATGAGATGTTAACATGAACAAAGATAGTGATTTCTTTTAAAAAAAGGTCTGGCCGCGAGGGATAGTTTTGTAATGGAGAAGCACAAATCTACCACGATTCGCAACCGGACCAGGAAACCAAAGTTATGAAGAACAAAGTTGTTCCAGGTTTATTAAATTTATTCGTAGCGCAAAGCCTCGATCGGATCCAGGTCGGCTGCCTTCTTGGCCGGATACCATCCGAAGAACACTCCGGTCAGGGTACATACGGCAAACGAAAGCAAGACGCTCCAGGGTTGGATAAATACCGGCCAGTGAGCCACACTCTTGATAATGAAGGATGCTCCACATCCCAGTATGACGCCAATCAGACCTCCGGTGATACTGATCAGGATGGATTCGATCAGGAACTGGGACAGGATGTCTATGCCTCGTGCTCCTACTGACATTCGGAGTCCGATTTCACGGGTACGTTCAGTTACGCTCACATACATGATATTCATGATACCGATACCACCTACAATCAGTGAAATTCCTGCAATACAGGCCAGCAGGGTGGTCATCAGATCGGTTGTCGTGTTCATCATGGAGCTGAGTTCCTGTTGGGTACGGATGGTGAAATCGTCATCATCCTGTTCTTTCAGTTTGTGCTCACGTCTCAGGATAGTAGTGATCTCGTCTACGGCTTCTTCCGTCATGTCTTCAGTCAGAGCTGAGGCAAAGATACCACTCAGATAGGTCTGGGCGAGCAGACGTTTCATTACTGTTGTGTAAGGAGCCAGTACCACGTCATCCTGGTCTTGTCCCATGGAGTTGTATCCTTTGGATTTCAGGACTCCGATCACACGGAGAGGAACCTGATTGCATCGGATGATTTTTCCGATAGGATCACTGCCGTCAGGAAACAGGTTGTCTACAATTGTTTTTCCAATGACACAGACTTTACCTGCAGTCCGGATATCTTCTTCACTGAACATTTCGCCCTGTTCTACGGAGAGCTGACGGATGGTGAGATAGCCGATACTTACGCCGCTGACGGAAGAAGGATAGTTGTTGGCTCCGGAAATCAGCTGTCCGGATGCGGAGACATTCGGGCTGATGGCAGAAAGGTACATGCATTCTTCGCTCAGGGTTTCATAGTTTTCCAGCTTCAGCGTTTGCATGGATGAAGGGTCCTGCCGTACACCGCCTCGCATTTCAGCCCCGGGATGGATCATGATCATGTTTGATCCCATCTCGGAAATCTGTTTTTGAATGCTTCGCTTGGAGCCTTGTCCGATAGCCAGCATGGCAATCACTGAGGCAACACCGATGATGATACCCAGCATGGTGAGGAAAGCCCTCATCTTGTTGTTGGCCAGTGCGCGAAGCGCTATTTTGAATAGGTTTGTTCCGTTCATATCGTCTTATATATAATAAGGTGTATTAATCGTCATCGTTCTTTGGCAGTGCTGCGAGTGCTTCAGCTGCCGAAAGAATGTGATCGTTGGTTTTGTCTTCAATCACGTGTCCGTCCCGTAACCGGATATTACGACTGCTGTAAAGGGCCAGGTCTGGATTGTGTGTGACGAAGATGATGGTACGTCCTTCCGCATGCAGTTTCTGGAACAATACCAGAATTTCGAAAGAGGTACGTGTATCCAGGTTACCGGTTGCCTCATCCGCCAGAATAACGGCCGGATTGTTGACCAGTGCGCGGGCAATGGCTACACGTTGCATCTGTCCTCCTGACATCTGGTTTGACTTGTGTTCCAGGCGGTCTCCCAGGCCGACGGCCATCAGGGCATCGATAGCCCTGCGGCGACGCTCGGCTGCTGATACGGATGAATTGTACATCAGCGGAAGTTCTACATTCTCTACGGCTGTTGTTTTGGGCAGCAAGTTATAGTTCTGGAATACAAAACCAATCTTTCTGTTACGAAGAATTGCTCGTTGCGGTTTGCTCATCGTGCGTACGGATACGCCGTCGAGCAGATATTCACCACTGGTGGGAGTATCCAGACATCCCAGTGTATTCAGTAAGGTGGACTTACCGGAACCGGATGTTCCCATGATGGTGACAAACTCTCCTTCCCGGATGGAGAAAGAAACGCCACGCAAGGCATGTACCGTTTCATCTCCCACCTGGAAGTTTCGTTTGATATTTTGGAGTTCAATTACAATCTTGTTCATGGCTGTTCCTTATTTATTTTTCTTTTTGTCTCTTCCCGGAGGGCCTGGCATGAACGGATTCTGTTCACCACCATTTTCCCCGGCTGCCATTTCGGGCATTTCGCTCTTGACAATGGTTTCAGTCACAACCTGTGAGCCTTCGGCAATTCCTTCCAGAATTTCCGTGTTACTGCCGTCGCTCATACCAATCTTCACCGGATGTGCTGTAAAGCCTGTTGCATCGAGTGTCCATACTTTATGCTGTGCCTGGCAGTCCTGAATCTTAAGACCTTTGGCCAGTGTCTTTTCCGGAGTGAAGCGTAAAGCCTTGTTCGGAACTGTCAGTACGTTCTCACGGGTATCTGTATAGATGGTGACATTGGCAGTCAAACGCGGTTTCAGTTTCAGATCCGGATTGTCTGCTGTGATGACGACTTCATATGTTACAACAGTCTCGCTGCTGGTTGTGGAGCTGCTGCTTGAGGTACTGTTTGTACTTCCCAGACGAATCTGATAAACTCTGCCTTCGAATACGTCGTCAGGATAAGCATCGACGGTAAATGTAACTCTGGCACTGTCTTTCACTCCGGCAATGTCTGCTTCGTCTACATCGGCCACTACCTGCATTTTCGTCAGATCGGCTGCAATGTTAAAGAGGGTCGGGGTCTCGAATCCGGAAGCGACGGTCTGTCCTTCTTCAACGTCCCGGCTGGTTACAACTCCGTCAATCGGTGAAGTAATGGTAGCATACGACAGGTTTCTTTCAGCTTTTGCCAGTCCGGCTTTGCTTTCCTCATAGGAACTCTTCGCGCGCTGGTAGTTGTAAAGATTCTGTTCGTACTCTGTATCGCTGATCAGTTGCTTTTCGTGCAAAGTCTTGTTACGGTCATACAACTTTTTCTGGTATTCATATTCGGCCTTTGCTCCGTCGTAAGTGGCTTGTGCCGACTGTAAATCGCTGAGCAATGTCACCTTATCCATCTCAGCAATGAGCTGTCCGCGTTTGACTACTGAATTGTAGTCAACATAGATTTTGTCGATAATACCGGAAACCTGTGTTCCGACCTGTACTTCAGTTACAGGTTCAATAGTACCGGTTGCTGTAATGGAATTACTGATATTTCCTCGTTTTACTGCTGTAGTGGAGAAGTCTACTTTATTTTGAGCTTTGGGGCTTCCGAATATCCAGTATCCTCCGGCTGCGATGACGATGACAGCCAAAGACGTGATAATAGTTTTTTTCTTATTCATAATTTGGATTTTTGAAACAGACTCGTTGAATGGATTATAGTTTGATTTCCTGTCCTGCATAGAAGTTCAGCAATGTGCGATCCAGAATGGCCATATATTTAGCCTGGACACGTTCCTGCCGGGCACTTTGCAGGTTGTTTTTCTCAGTCAGCAGCTCGACGGTATTTTTCATACCCAGATTGAATTGTTCACTGACCATGTCAAAGCTGGTCTGACTGCTTTTTACTTTGCTTTCAGCCGCAGCATATTGCTGTTGCGCGTTGAGGGCATCCAGCCATAAAGTTTCAATGGTGGTGTAAAGTTCCTTTTGCTTGTTGACCAGGTCCAGTTGCGTTGTTGAGTATTGTATCTTGGCTTTCTGGACGTTTGTCTTGTTCTGACGATTGTCAAAGATAGGAATACTCAGGCTGACACCGATTGTGTTGTTCCATCCGTATTTCATCTGTTGGGCCCAGTTGTTCTGACTGGCATTGTTGGTCATGCTGGAGGTTGAGGCCGACAGACTGATACTTGGATAATATCCGGCTTTGGCCGTTGAGATTGCCAGTTTGGCATTATCAATGCTGAGCTTTCCGCTCTGGATTTCAGGACGGGTGTTCAGCGCTGTCTGATAAATGTCCTGCTGGCTGGGAAGCAACTCCATGACATGTTCATCATTGAGTTCCGGCAGTACCAGATCCATTTCTTCAGTACCATCCAGTTCCAGCAGCTGCTTCAGCTGGAGTTTGTAGTTTCTCAGGGAGCTTTCGGCTGTAACCAGTTGATATTGATCGTTGCTTACCTGTGATTCCAGCTGTGCAAGGTCAGCTTTTGATATGCTGCCTTCTTTGAATAACTCTTTGCCTCGTTCGTAAGTTGCCTGGCTTACTTCCAGTGTTCCTTTGTTGATCTCTACGGATTCATCAGCATAGAGGATCTGGATAAAGATCTTGGCAATTTCTTCCTGAAGCATGTTTTCAGTTTCTTCTACTGTCAGGTTTGCAATGTCACGGTTAGTCTTTTGCTGTTTGATGTTATTCAGTCTTTTTCCTCCGTTCCAGAGTGTCCATTGTGCATTCAGACTGTAACTGCCGTTGTAAGTGGTTTTGCTGTCACTGCTGATGATCTCGCTGCCGCTTACGGTTGCACTGTTCTCTTGATAGGGACGGTTCACGATATTGTGTCCCGTACTGAACGATAAGCTGGGAAAGAGAGCTGCCCGGGCACTTTTGATGTCGATTTCACTTTCTTCCAGCGAGAGCTTATTCTGCTGCAACTGAATGTTCTTTTCCAGAGCATAGTTGATGCAGTCGTTCAGGGTCCATTGCTTGCCTTCCTGCGCGGAAAGATGCAGGCTGGCTGCAAGAGTCGCAATTAAAAATAAACTTCGTTGTTTCATTGTTCCTTTGTTTTTATGACATTGCAAAGGTAATTCTCCTTATAGAGAAGTAC
>ERZ1504271.713-NODE-713-length-9799-cov-2.882800_pt1 | contig 9799 bp, 9 predicted proteins | sample MGYA00571875_ERZ1504271 | MGnify/ENA primary metagenome ERZ1504271 (study PRJEB39906, sample SAMEA3182108) | gut metagenome | biome: human; feature: gut; material: Stool; isolation source: human stools | place: Canada | collected 2013-04-25 ... | reverse complement strand
CCTTGGCGGCACGCAGAAGGAAATCAAGGTCGGCGTCTCCCTTGGCATTGAAAAGGATATCAACGTCCTTTTCAAGGAAATTGAACATTACTTAGAACTTGGCTATCACAGAACGAAGATCAAAATCCATCCGGGCCGCGACATTGAAGTCGTCAAGGCCATCAGGAAGGAATTCGGGGATATCACGCTTACCGTCGATGCCAATTCCGCCTACACGCTTAAGGATATCGACCTCTTCCGCGCCATGGATGAATACCATCTCCAGTACATTGAACAGCCGCTCGGAGAAGAAGATATCGTCGACCATGCCACGCTCCAGAAAGCTATCGAGACACCGGTCTGCCTCGATGAAAGCATCGTTTCCTACGAAGCGGCAGAAGCGGCAATTCGTCTTGGCAGCTGCAAGGTCATCAATATCAAATCCAGCCGCTGCGGCGGTGTCTATGAAGGAAAGCGCATCCATGACCTCTGCGTTGCCCATCATATTCCTGTATGGTGCGGCGGCATGACAGAGCTCGGCATCGGCCGCGCGCAGAATGTTTCCTTTGCAAGCCTTCCGGGATTTACGGAACTGGCGCATGATGTGGCAGCTGCGAGCCGCTACTTCGACGAAGATGTGACAAACCCGATGGTAGACATCACTGACCGCTGCACGATCATCGTGCCGGATGAGGAAAACGGAATCCATTACGATGTCGATGAAAAGCAGATCGACAAGATGGAAGCAGGCCACTGGATTTTCAAATAAACGAAAATTTTACAAAAATCTTGTTGACACGCATTTCGAATCGTGGTAAAGTACACACAACGAAACGATGAAGAAAAGAGTAAGCGTCTGAAGACAGCAAAGCGAGTCCGGATAGTGAGAGCGGATATGGATAGGAAGCTGAAGTGCATTTCTGAGTTTGACGGGCTGAAATGATAGTAGGTCCTTCCGGGAACTCCCGATACAGAGTCAGGGTTTGATAGGACCTTCTAAGGTGCATTTGGCGACAGGTGCATGAAATCGGGTGGAAACACGAAGCTATGGCTCTCGTCCCTTTACAGGGGCGGGAGCTTTTTGATTTAAAAAAATACAGAAAAGGAGCGAAAGACGATGGGAAAAATGATAGCCAGAGAAATCGACAACTTGACATGGAGAGTCGCAGGCTGCCTGCTTTTCATCGGAATTTCCGCTCCGGCATTCCATAAGTTTTACAGAAACGGCAATGAACATTAATTCTTGCCCATAATAACTGCGATGAAGGAAAGAGTAAGTCTTCTGAATATGGCAAAGCGAGTCCGGATAGTGAAAGCGGATACAGATAAGATGACTGAATTGCATTCCTGAGCGGGACGGCCGAAATGAGAGTAGGTCTCCGGGGCGGCGCCCCTTACAGCGCACGGAGTATGATAGTACTTCATGAGGCCTTGCGGGAGACCGCAGGCAAAATAGGGTGGAACCACGAATCCTCGTCCCTTCGGACGGGGATTTTTTGTATACAGGAGGGAAAAAGAAATGAAGCGATGTAGACATTGCAGGAAAGCAGGAGACAGTTAACGATGATCATTTAAAACAGGAGGCATTACTTATGAAGCAGAGCAAAAGAGATTTGATTACAGCAGCATTCCACAACCAGGAAACCGGCCGCACGGCCCTGGGATTCTGGCACCATTTCCTGAAGGACGAAACCGGAGCCGATGCATTCCTTCATCCAGAGCTTACGGATGAAGTCATTCAGGGACAGGAAGATTTCTATCAGGCGTTCTCCCCGGATATGATCAAAATCATGACGGACGGCTTCTTCAGCTATCCGGCAGAAATCCTCCAGAAACCATTGACCAGCAGAAAAGCGCTTTCAGAAATCAAGCCGCTTGGAAAATCATCTGTCTGGTTTGAAAGTCAGATCGCTTATGCAAAGCTTCTCCAAAAGAAGTACGGCAGTGAAGTTCCTCTCTTCTACAATGTGTTCGCCGTCCCAAGGACGATCGAATTCATGCAGCAGACAGCCGGAAGCCCGATCGACCTTGGCGCATGGGTGAGGGAAGAGCCGGAAACGCTCACAAAGGCAATGGACATCATTTCCACTGATTATGCAGAGCTTGCAAAGGCTCTTATCAGCGAAGCAGGAGTGGACGGGATTTACCTTTCCGTCAACAACGTGAGCCCTGATGGAATCACGGAAGAGGAATACAGGAAGTACATCGCTCCTTACGAGCTGAAAATTCTGGAAGCGGCCAATGAGGCAGGCGGAAGCAATATTCTTCACATCTGCGGCTACCATGGCTTCAGGAACCATCTGGAATGGTACAAGGATTACCCGTTCCTGGCAGTCAATGTGGCCAACCACGTCGAAGGGATTACGCTTGGAAAGGAAAAGAAACTCTTTGGCGGAAGGGCCGTCATCGGAGGATTCGGACAGACTGAAAATGATCTGATCTACAAGGGAAGCGAAGAAGAAGTCAGAAGCGAAGTCAGAAGACTTCTTGATGAAAGCGGGACGAAGGGGGTTCTCCTTGGTGCTGACTGCACGATTCCAAGAGATACGGATATCCGTCATCTGGAATGGATCAGGGATGAAGCAGACAAGTACGTGAAGGAACACAAGGCATAAAGAGTAAAGGAAAAGGAGAACAACTATGAAGACGGGAAAATTATGGAAAGCACTCATTCTGGCAGGCATCGTGGGAATCGCGGGAGGGCTTGCAGGATGCGGCGGTGAAAAGGCAGACAAGGGAGCATCTGCTGCTGTATCGTCCAATGGAAAGAAAATCGTGAAGATCGCGCACACGGCGCACTATTTCCCATACGACTATGTGGATGACAAGAATCAGTCGGACGGCATGGAAGTCGCTGTCATGAAGGAAGTGGCAAAGAAGCTGCCGCGGTATGAATTCCAGTATGTGCCGACATCTGATGATGATCTTCTGATCGGCGTCGAATCCGGCAAGTACGATGCAGGAACGAAGGGGATCTGGAAGACACCGGCCCGCGAAAAGAAATACATTTTCCCGGAAAACAACATTGCTGCCAGCGTCATCGGCGTAACGATCAGAAGCGAGGATGCGGATAAGATCCACTCCCTGGAAGATTTCGCCAAGGCAGGCAAGAAGCTTGTGCCGATTGCTCCGCAGAATGCGCAGTACCAGGTCATCAAGGATTTCAATACTGCTCATCCGGATTCCCCGATCAATCTGGAAGCGTCTGAAAACTTCCAGGTCGCTGATGCGTACAGCTGGGTGCTTGAAGGACGCTATGACGGATACCTTTCCATCGAGCTGGCTTACAAGAAAAATGTGACCGCACCGGATGCGGCGTACAAGGATTACAAGAACAAGCTGACATATATCCGCTACAAAGCGCTTCCGACATATGTCCTTGTCAACAAGAACGACAAGGAACTGGCCAGACAGATCAATCAGGCGCTTGGCGAACTGAAGAAGGAAGGCAAGATTGCCGAGCTTGAGAAGCAGTACTTCGGTGAGGAAATCAGCCCGCTTCTGGATCAGAAATAAGAATGGAATGGAACGATTGAATAAGGAGGGATACCCATGGATACGAGGCCATTCAGCCCGGATGTCATACTGACATCCATACCTGCTTTACTGCCATACCTTGAGGTGACGCTTATGGTCGGCCTGATCAGCGTCGTGACCGGATCAGCCTTCGGGCTTCTGCTCGCATGGGCCAGGCTTTCAGGAAATAGGATCCTGTCATCTCTGGCGGAAGGATACACGTACATCATCCGCTGTACGCCGTCCATCGTCCTTCTTTTCATTGTTTTCTACGGACTGCCGGTCTTTGCAAGGGATGCGCTGGGAATCGATCTCGATAATCTATCGCGTGCGATTTTCGTCATCATCACGTTCACGCTTCTCTTCGGAGGCTTCGTATCGGAAGTGTTCCGCTCCGCTTACCTCGCTGTCCCCAAGGGGCAGTATGAGGCGGCGGTTACCATCGGTCTTTCTCCTTGGAAAGCATTCCTGACGGTCGTGATGCCGCAGGCAGCCGTCATCGCTCTTCCGAATTTTGGAAATTCGGTCATCAATCTTCTGAAAGAAAGCGCCCTGGCTTATACGATCGGGCTCATCGATCTCCTGGGCAGGATGAATCTTATCATTTCCCAAAACTACGGCGCGTACGGCATAGAGCTTTATGCAGCGTGCATGCTGATTTACTGGATGGTGAATATCCTTCTTGAAAGGACATTTCTTTTCGCCGAAAAACGGCTGTCACACAGAGAATAGGAGGCAAGTATGGAACTGGATCTGTCATTCATGGAAGAGGCGCTGCCCTTCCTCATCAAAGCCATTCCCGTGACGATTTTCATCACAGCGGCAACGCTCATCCTCTCTCTTGTGCCGGCTTTTCTGATGGCGGAGAAGAGAGTGCGTGGAGGCGGAAAAGGAAAGGCAGAAAAGCTCATCATGCTCTACATTTCCTTTATCCGCGGAACGCCGCTCGTCCTGCAGGTGCTTCTCGTGTATGCGCTCATGCCGAGCATCCTGAATTCCATCGTCAAAGCGCTGGGGCTTCCCATCGACGTATTCCATGACATCAATCCGCTCTGGTATGCAGTGACGGTTTTCACGATCAATACGACGGCTCTTCTTTCGGAAATCTTCCGCTCGGCCATGCTGGCGGTGCCGGAAGGGCAGATGGAAGCAGGACTTACGATCGGGCTTTCAAGGTTTCAGACATGGATCCATGTCGTCGTGCCGCAGGCTCTGACATCTGCGCTTCCCAACCTCTGCAATCTCACGGTCAACCTGATCAAAGGCACGTCGCTTGCCTTCTTCATGGGAATCAAGGACATCATGGCAGCCGCAAAGATTCAGGCGGCCTTCGGCTACAATTACATCGAGGCATACCTGGAAGTATTCATCCTTTATATCGCAATCTGCACCATCGTTCAGGTTGTTTACAAGATTTTCGAAAAACGCGCCGGACTCTACCGCGCAGCAGGACAGGAGGGCTAACTATGCTGGAAATTAAAAACGTAAAGAAAAGTTTCGGGAAACAGGAAGTACTGAAGGATGTGAGCCTGCGCGTGGAAAAGGGAGATGTCATTGTGATTCTGGGGCCTTCAGGCTCCGGAAAGACGACGCTTCTCCGTTCCCTTGCCTTCCTTGAAAAGGCAGACGGAGGTGTGATGACGCTGGGAGACAAGTCGCTTGATATGCACAATGCATCATCCAAGGACATTGCCTGGGTCAGGAAGAGGACAGCTTTCGTCTTCCAAAATTACAATCTCTTTGCCAATAAGACAGCGCTTGAAAATGTCATGCTGGGCCTTACGGCAGGGCGGGGTATGAAGAAGGACGAAGCAGAGCGCATTGCAAGAAAAGTGCTCCGGGATGTAGGCCTTGAAGACAGGATGGATTACTATCCCTCCCGCTTGTCCGGAGGGCAGCAGCAGCGCGTCGGCATTGCAAGAGCCATGGCAGTCAAGCCGGACGTTATTTTCTTTGATGAACCGACATCAGCTCTGGATCCCGAACTCGTCGGCGGTGTCCTCTCTGTCATGAAGAAGCTGGCAGAGGACGGCGTGACGATGATTGTGGTCACGCATGAAATGAAGTTTGCCCGTGAAGCGGCCAGCAAGGTCATCTTCATGGACGGCGGGGTCATCGTGGAAGAGGGAGATCCTGAGACGGTATTCACCCACCCGAAGGAGGCAAGGACGAGAAAGTTCCTGCGCCGCATTCTTGATCATGAAGATATCCCCGAAGACAGGGAGGGAATCCCTGAAGTGCGCGCAGCCGTGAAGAGTATTCCATCTGTCAGCGCGATGCCGGGATTCATGTAAGCTTTCTCCTTTCCGGTGTATAATAAAGAAAAATGACGGGAAAGGGATGATTCCTGATGGATGAGGAAAAACCGATCATATTGGCCGCGCAGGGAAGTTTCTCTGCCGGCGGAAAGACGCTGAAGGCGGAGGGGACGTATGACACTTCTCATGCGCTTGATCCTGCCGGACAGACAAAGCATGTCGATCATGCCTATGTGTTTTATCAGGCGCCGAAGGATGCGAGGCCGAACGCTCTCGTGTTCCTCCATGGAGCCGGGCAGAGCGGAGCCGCATGGGAGACGACGCCTGACGGGCGCGAAGGATTCCAGACGATATTCCTCCGTAAGGGATACAAGGTATTCCTGATGGACCAGCCGGGACGCGGCAGGGCGGCGAGTGTTTTGACAAGTGCATCCGTCGAGCCAAAACCAGACGAAGCGCTCTGGTTTGATATTTTCCGCTTCGGCCATTATCCGGAAAGATTTCCCGGCGTGCAGATTCCTGAAGGGGAAGAGGCCGCCGACCAGCTCTGGCGGAGGGTGACACCGGATACGAGGACCTTTGATGCCGAGCTTGTCTCGGATACGCTATCAGCGGCAATCGACCGTGCAGGGCCTTCTGTCATCGTGACGCATTCGCAGGGAGCCGGCGCAGGCTGGCGCGCTGCCATGAAGAATGACAATGTCAGGGGCATCATTGCCCTGGAGCCCGGCGTAGGATTCCTCTTTCCTGATGACGATGTGCCCGATCCATTGATTTCCACAAGCCCCTTCGGTGCTCTTAAGGCAGAAGGCGTCGATCCGAGGGATTTCCACAAGCTGACGGAAATCCCGATCCTCATGATCTTCGGAGACAATATTCCAGACGACATGACACGCTGGGGCGGCGAAGACAACTGGAGAGTCCGCCGCATGGAAGCGGAAAACATGGCAGAAGAAATCAACCGGCAGGGCGGGGATGCCCGTGTCATACGGCTTCCTGACGTCGGAATCTATGGAAATACGCATTTCCTTTTCGAGGATCTGAATAACCGTGAAATCGCGGATCTCATGGAAGACTGGATGATCGAAAAGGAACTGGACAGGTAAGAAAACCAAGTTTCATCTTCCTCGTTGACATACTGTCAAATTAGTGATATTGTAGGTATATCGAATAGAACAAATATAATGTTATGACGAAAAGAGTAGTCATTCCGAAGCCGTAAAAGCGAGTCCGGAGGGTGAGAGCGGACGCGGACAGGATGATGAAGTGCATTTCCGAGCATCGAAGGCTGAAATGACAGTAGGCTTTCCCGGGCGCTCCCGATACAGGGCAGAGGGTCTTAGGACTCTCAGAGGCATATCTGGCGACAGGTATGCGAATTTAGGTGGAATCACGAGTCTCTCGTCCTGAAAAGGACAGGGACTTTTTTATTTAGCAATCAACAGCCGGAAGGCAACGAGGAGGAAACTTTATGAACAAGAAAACAAAAATCGCAGCAGCAGCACTTATTTCATTCCTTGCAGCAGGACTCATTGCCGGATGCGGCGGAGACAAGAAGGCAGCTTCTTCTGCAGCTTCTGCAGCAGCTGACGGAAAGAAACACGTGAAGGTCGTTCTTTCCAGCACGGAACGTCCGCTTTCCTGGACCGATGAAAACGGCAGGACACAGGGCTATGAATACGATATCCTGGAAGCAGTCAATAAGAACCTCAAGGGCTACCACCTCGATCTCCAGGCTGTTCCGCCGGAAACACAGGATGTCATGATGGAATCCGGAGATGCCAAGGTCGCAGCCGGCGGTTACTACCGTACACCGCGCCGTGAAAAGGATTACATCGTACCGAAGACACCGATCGGCGTATCTTCTGTCGAAGTATACATGAGCAAGGAAAATGCAGCGAAGTACCACAGCCTTGAAGATGTCATCAGGGGCGGAGGCAAGCTCGTTCCGAACACACCGAACGGCGGCATCTACAAAGTACTGACAGACTGGAACAAGGAACATAACAACATTCTGAAGGAAGTTCCGATCCAGGACGGCCTGACTCCGGCTGAACGTCTGAGCTCCCTGAAGAGCGGCCAGTATGATGCGCTCGTTTACCCGAACAACCTCGGTGTAGAAGATATTGCCAAAGCTATGAACCTGGACCTTGTCGCTCTCGACAAGCCAATCAAAGTCAATGAAACCGTTCTCATCGTCAACAAGGATGAAAAGGAACTGGCCAATGAAATCGAAGCTGCCCTGGAAAAACTCTCCAAGGATGGCACTCTGAAGCAGATTTCTGAAAAATGGTATCACAGAAACCTCTTCGATCAGCTGGATGAAGCCAACGCACAGAAGTAAGATTTGCCTCTGGGCGGTTTAAATGATACGATAGCCTTATTATATGTATAAAATAAGAGGCGGGATCGCAGCCCGGATCAACCGAGGGAAGCGGCCCGCCTCTTTTAATGAAAGGACGATCTATGGATTTGGAAAACAAGGGAGCCGAAATCAGCGCCCGGAATGAAAAGTACCTGCGCCATCTGCAGGGGCTGGTGCAGATTCTTTCTGTATCAAGCGTGAATGATGAGCATACGGACTGGAGCAGGTTTGATGAGCTGCATCAGTACCTTCAGACGACATATCCGATGATCTATCAGAAACTGGAACTGACGGTGATCGGAAAGGCAAGCCTCCTTTTCCGCTGGCCGTCTGAAAATCCGGACAGGAAGCCTGTCCTTCTGATGGCGCATCAGGACGTCGTGCCGGCAGGACGCGAAGAACAGTGGAGCCATCCGCCCTTTGCAGGCGAGGTGGAAGATGGTTTCCTCTGGGGAAGAGGATCGGAGGACTGCAAGTCGCTCCTCTCGGCCGAAATGGATGCCGTCGAGGAACTTCTGGAAGAACATTTCAAGCCTTCCTTTGATATTTACCTGTCCTTTGGCCACAATGAGGAAGTGCAGTGCACACCGGACAAGAAGGGATCCATTCTGGCGGCAGAATACCTGAAGAGAAACGGCGTCGAGCTGGCCTGCATTTTTGATGAAGGCGGAAATATCATCGACAATGAAAGCGGCGTGAGGGCGGAAGTCGCACTGGCAGAAAAAGCGCCGAATGAATTCGTCCTCTACAAGGACGGGGATGGCGGACATGCCAGCCGCCCCGGAAAGGGAACAGTGCTTGGCGATATTGCAAGGGCCGCCGCAGCTGTCGAAGAACATCCGATGCCCTACCGTTTGACGCCGCTCGTCAAAGCCTTCCTCAAGGCTGAAGCGCGTTTCAAGGACAAGAAGACAGCCAAGGTGTACCGCCACCCGGGCAAGCATTTCAAAAAACTCAAGAAACTCGCAGCCAAGGACAGGACACTGGATGCCATGCTTCATACGACATTTGCCGTAACGATGGCAGAGGGCAGCGCGCAGGCCAATGTCCTTCCGTCCCATGCAGAAGCAACGATGAGCGTCCGCATCCTTCAAGGTGATACTGTGGAATCAGTAAAGAAGTACCTGGAATCCATCATTCCCGAAGGCGTTCTTGTCAAAGTTCCTTTTGCTGAAAATCCGAAACGGGCAGGAAGCACGGACAGCGATGTCTATGAACTCCTCTGTGATACGATCCATGAAGTCTATGGAGAAAAGACAGCCATCGTGCCAAAACTCATGCTCGGCGCCTCAGACTCCAGAAACTATGCTGAAGTATCCCCGGCTGTTTTCCGCTTCTCCGGCCGCGTAAAGACACCGAAATGGGGCGAAGCCCATCAGGTGGATGAAAGGATGCCGGTAGACAAGCTCTACATGCCTGTTGATTTCTTCAAGACATTCCTTGGCAATTATAATAAGTAAAATATATATAAGGGCTTTGGTGAAATGGCTTCACATTTTGCCAGGGCTCTTTTATTGTCCGTTTATATTGTATTTATTTGGAGGAGCATACCTTCTATGGTACAATATACATGTTTTTCAGAAATGGGAGGGAATTATGGATAAACCAGTCATAGGTACTGTCAAGCTTGACGGCTGGGCCGTACTGGCTCCGATGGCGGGCGTCAGCGATCTGGCGTACC
>ERZ1504271.688-NODE-688-length-10067-cov-3.874051_pt1 | contig 10067 bp, 5 predicted proteins | sample MGYA00571875_ERZ1504271 | MGnify/ENA primary metagenome ERZ1504271 (study PRJEB39906, sample SAMEA3182108) | gut metagenome | biome: human; feature: gut; material: Stool; isolation source: human stools | place: Canada | collected 2013-04-25 ... | reverse complement strand
TCTCATTAAAGAGTAGTATTAATGAATATAAAGAATATTAGGCACCTTACGCTCCCCAGCATGGTCAAACCGCCCATTATCACAAGGATAATTAACGACTCCATCATCCGATGCACCGGACAGCCAAAGGGTAGTAGACCCGCCTCCATCCAAATTTAACGCATCCTCACCTCCTAAAATACGAATCAAATGTGCCAGTTCCGGAATATTCACTCCTTCGGCTTGCTCCGGGAAACGTCCGTCTACGGTTATCAACAATATTTTCCCCTCCTTAGTGGTGGCAACAGCACTACGAGGATGCTTGGTTCGGATAAAATTCGCACCACATGAATTCCAATCGCAAATCTGTCCGTCTTTCAGCATCAGCGGACCGGAAGCAAGTACCATACCTGTTTCCCCTTCATATTCCTTTTCTATCTGTTTGCTCCAAGGGATTAACTTTATCTTCCCTTTGCGCACATTAATAGCTCCTGTAACACGCAGTTTAAACTCACTCTGCATCGTTGTATCAATAATCTGGCGATCCGCCTTCAGGAAGCAGACCGAGTTTCCCCGTTTCATGTCAAAATAGGAGCCATTAATGGCTGCAATGGCGTTATATTCAGAAGCAATCTTACTTGTTTCTTTCATTTTATCCGAAACGGCAACACCGACTTTCAAACCTGCAACAGGATCAATTTCTATCAGGCTGATAGATTGGGGACCTTGATATAATTGAGGGATAGAAGCATACTTATATACAATTCCTTTTTGAAAATTTTCTATCTTCCAACAAGCAGATACAATTGCCAATGAATCCGCTACTGTCTGCCCTTTTACCATTTCAATGGAGCATACAGCCAGGATAACGACGATTAACAAGTTTTTCTTCATAAACTAACGAATAAATGTGTTAAGTATAATATATATTAGTCTTAATGACCAGTAATGTCCGTATTATAATCTTCCCGATTATATTGCCATAACAGAATAGGATATCCTTTCGCATTTACCTTGTAATACCATGAGTTTCCCCATCCTGCATCAAGGTAGTTCTGCATATTCGATAAGAACTCCTTCGACTTAGTTTCCCCATCGTGAGGTTGCTTCACACCGACTAATTCACCGGAAAATTCGGTTTTAGGTACTCCGGCATTCAAAATCTTCATATCGTCTGTTGCCCAACAATCAACAACCGTCATATTAGCTGCTCCCATGAAGGCGGCAATACGCCCCAAATTTACACCATTTTTCTTATTTTCCACTAATTTATTCAAAGCAACGCATCTTTTAGGTGCAGTATCAAAATAAGCTCCGATACCTGCTGCTCCGGAATTCATTGAAATAACTTCACCTGCCGCATAGCAATTCTCCAATATACCACCAGCCCAGACAATACCTACTATCCCCCCGGCACGTGAATTTCCTGTTTCATTCTTCGCTGTAACCATAGCAGTAGAATAACAATTCTTAATGGATGAATACACAGAGCCGCTCGGTTTACCGATATTACCAGAAATACCGCCAATTATATCAAATCCCGATACCTTTCCGCTCGTATAACAATTTTCTACACTTCCGGTAAATACGTCCGAAGTCGGGATTTTTATCCCTACATAACCGGCTAATATTCCGCCTCCATTTTGTGCCACAATATCTGCATCCACAATTCCCAAATTCTTGCAGACTCCACATAACACCCCGAACAAGCTGGCATAGTTACCTTGCGATTTCAAGCCTTTTATAACATGCCCGTTTCCGTCAAAATGGACGAATCTGTCATAAGGCTCACTCACATTCAAAGCCTGCCAATCAATCCCTGACATATTCACATCGGCCTCCATTCTGAAATAAACCATTCCTTTAGAATAATTGACCTTATGCATATCCTGCATATGTCTCGCCGTTTTTATAATATAAGGATTATCCTCCGAACCGTCACCAGAGTCAAACAACTGCCCGTTGCTATGCTTCTTTACCAAGATGAAAGTCCTGACACTGCGTTGTCCGTAATGATCGAACTTTTTATTATCACACGGATAGTTGACTACATCTGTGACTGAAAGATTACTGTCGCGTATATACATCGTTGTAGACCCTCCCCCGTCTACGTTCAAGGCATGCTGTGGTTTAAAATACTGGTTTATAAAGGAGGTAAGCTCTTTGGCAGTCATTCCTGCCGCCAAATCCGCACGACCGTCCACTGTTACCAACAAAAGCTTATTCTGTTCTGTCAAAGCCACAGCGGTACGGGGATGACGTACTCCCTGATGTCTTCGGTAATCCTCTCCATCCAAGGAATTCAGGTTGATTCCGGTTATATCTCCAATAAATGTTTCCCCTACCGGTTGATAATCATCTATCAAGACTGGTGCTCCCGAGAATATGTTAGGCATTGAATTATAGGAATATGATTCCTTTGTTCCATATCCAATTTCAACCTTATAGCCGTCATAAGCTATGGCCCCTTCATGTTTCCAATATCTTAAATGCCCTTCGGGAAGAGTGATCGGTGAAATTATTGAGCCATTGACTTTTACGAAAGAGGCTTCAAGTTCATACGTACCATTAATTCCGGCTACCGCATCATGTTTCAGAGCAACGCTTGACAAAGAATCGAGTTGAGGAGCCGAAACAAACTCCAATTCGTAATCAGGACTCGACAGGTCGATTTCAAGCACATTTACTTGTTGTTGGGCATTGAAAGCCCCTTTATTATAGGAGTACCATATAAAACTCTTTCCGTCAATAGAATCTATTTTCCAGCCATCTTTGTCCTTCAATGTCGGTTCTTCAACCGGGATAGGAGGAGGAGTATAATTCTGTCCCTTTCCTATCATATCGCTGAAATCTTCATTGTCCAGTTGGCTGGAGCAGCTGATAGCTATTATAAAAAGCGTAGAAACTAGTAATATCATTATTCTATATTCTTTCATGACCGATCAAATTAAAAGTTTAAATTATCATTCCATCCCGGATTCTGTGTCAGAGCTCCATTTGTCAAAATACGGTCCTGCCTTGGAATCGGGTATAAATAGTCCCGTTCTTCATTCCACTGGCGAGGAACATCTTTATAGCAAATCACATTCCCGGATTCTCCTTCTGTCAGTTCTACCGTAACTCCAATCTCCAGATATTCAAGCGCATTGACACCACCAGGCTTTGCTCCTTTATACAGACAGACATCAATAGTCCCGTCATGATTCAGGTCATAATTACCCGGACCGGGGAAATACATTCCCAAAAACTCATCATCCATACAACTCCCCGCTTTCCAACGCATTAAATCATAATAACGGAAGCCTTCCATTAACAATTCTATGACTCTTTCACGACGGATTTCCAGTATGACTCCTTTATTCGTTTCAGAGACATTAGGATAGACATTCAGCAGATAAGGATCGGGGTCCGTATTAGCGTCACTCATATTCAGGTTCGGCATTCCTACCCTATCCCTTATTAATTTAATCGTCCTGTCAATATCATTCTGTTCCAACGTTCCCCTTTCCGCTTTGGCTTCCACATAATTCAAAAAAACCTCCGCCGTCCTGAAAATAGGAAAATCATTCTCAGACGTGTCACCTACATCATATTTGGTGGCACCCGAATATTTAATTAAATGATACCCAGTCATTGCCGAAGAGAAATTAGGACCCGACTGTTTCGTTTCTCCCGGTATATATCCGGGAGTACGGATGGTCTGTGCCAAACGAGGATCTCTGTTCTGACATTCATCAAAAAATACCTTAGTGGCATATCCTTGCATGTCCGTAAAACGAGAACCGTTCTTATTCAAATACATATTTACAATCTTTTTCGATAATCCGGGTCTGCCTTTCGAAGCTGTATTTTCAAAACCTTGCACGTCGTGACGGATATTCAGTGTCCCATTATAGTCTCTAGCCAAAACAATTTCCTGCTGAATGGCATTCAAGGAAGAAAAAAGAGTCTGATAAGGAGTACTGCCTGTTTTATACAAGCTATATCCACTATTCTTCATAAAGTCATCGGAAGCAGTAATGCACGCATCCAAATATTTTTCGTAGTCTGCTATCCCATGATACTTACGGAAAGTGCCTTCAAACAAACAAACTCTTGACTTCAGTGCCAATGCAGCCCATTTACTGACTCTGTAAAGTTCTTTTTCTTTGGATAAAGTAGTAATAGCAAAATCCAAATCTTCAATGATTTTCTGCATCACAAACTCTCTGGAATCCCGGGGTTTATACAACAGTTCAGCATCAGATGAATCCAGTACTTTATCATACCAGGGGACATCTCCAAATCGCTGTACTTTCTTAAAGTAAAAATAAGCCCTGAAAAAACGGGTGATTGCATCGTACTTATTACGTACATCTTGATCTTCACAATTATGAGAATTCTCTAACAAGAAATTAAGACTTCTCAATGCCTCCCAATTCCATCCTCCACCCGTCGATGGAATGATCCGTTGCCCAGTTACCTCATCATCCAACGGAGAAACAATCAATACATCTGCATTATCTTTATAAATATCTGCTGCAGTAGGCAGTATATTATAGTAAAACTGATTACTATACAGTTGAAGTTCGTTTTCATTCTTGAAATAGGTGGTTGGAGACAAACTGTCTTCAGGATAAAGGTCCAGTTTATCACACGATATAAAAAGAATGGTAAACAACCACATAAATATGATACTAAACTTGGTTTTCATATATAGATATATTAGTTATTATCAGAATGTAATATCAATACCAAAAGAATAGGTCTTTGAGAACGGATAAGAGAGTGCATTAGTCTTACCTGTTTTCCAATTTGTTCCGGCAGCAGCCGCTTCCGGATCAATATAATCCGTATCCAGCCTGTCTAATGTGAGCAGATTCTCACCACTGAAATAGAGACGGGCTTTCTGTACATGTATCTTTGATAACCATTTAACAGGTAACGTATATCCTACGGTCAGGTTTTTCAGTCGGCAATAGGCAAGACTTTGCAAGTATCTGTTATTAACCGATGACAAGGAACGGCCATCAGTCCATGCGATATATCCTCTGGGACGGGGGAAATAAGCATCAGGATTGTCTACGCTCCATACGTCTGCCAGAAAATCCTTCGGAATGAAACTTGGTGCTGGTGAACTATACGGTCCCCAAAAGGCAAATGCATCACTGGATGGGTACCAGTCTTGTTTCCCCACTCCCTGAAAGAACACGGAAAAGTCAATGCCATTCCATTCTGCATTAAGTCTGATGCTGTACGTATAGCGCGGAAGAGAATTACCTATAATCCGTTGGTCCTTAATATCATTAGCACTGACAGTTTGTTCGATCTTATTATTGCCATCAAGATCGAGATATTTCATGTCTCCAGCATGCAGTCCTCTATCGACAACGGCATTATTGATGATATAGTTTACGACACTCTGGTCTACTCCATAATTAGCTGCCTCTTCATCTGTCGCAAAATAGCCATCAACCATATACCCCCATATATCTCCCAGTCTCTGACCGACATAAGGAGAGCTGATTTCTTTATTAGGGTTATCATATTTCGTAATCTTGGAGACATTATCCCCGATTCCAAACGAAACACCATAGTTAAAAGGTTTGTCCATCACATTAAAACGGTCATTCCAGGCAACGACCAATTCCCAACCTTTGGTCCTTAAGTCAGCAGCATTCATATTAGGAGATTTTGCGCCATAGACAGACGGTAATGCTTTGCCGGGCATTAGCATGTCTTTTGTATCCCTTATATAAGCATCTGCCGAAATATTCAATCTATTATTGAAGATACCGATATCAAGACCAATATTTTTAGTAACTACGGTTTCCCATGTCAAGTCGGAAGCATTAGGAGCGGTTTCATAGGCATACGAGGCTTTTTCTTTATCACCAAACGAATAATTAAGAACTTTTCCTGTTTCTATTTGCTGCAGATAATCATAATAACCAACTTGCTGATTGCCCAAAGTTCCATAAGACAGTCGTAACTTTAGGTTATCTACTGTATTTTTCAATGCTCCATAAAAAGGCTCTTCGCTAATGCGCCATCCGGCGGAGAACGATGGGAAGAAGCCGTACCGATGGCCTTTTTTAAACCGGGAACTGCCATCGTATCTTCCGCTCGCCTCAAACAGGTATCTTCCTTTATAATCATAGTTTGCCCTATAAAAGACACCAAATAAAGCATATTTATTCTTTCCTCCGGTGACTACTGTATTTTCTCCCTTAGCCAGATTAAAGTCATTCAATTCATCAGATAACAGTCCATCTTTGCTCACAGTCAGATCTTCATAAGATTTTGTCTCATAGTTGATACCGCCTGTCAGTTTCACATTATGAGAGCCGGCAAACAAGTTACCATAAGTTCCGTAAGCATTATATGCATAATACAGATTTTTTGTATTCAACACAGTCAGTTTATTCCCTCCGCTTGTACTCTCGGGCATGGTAATCGTAACACCCGGTACCTTGGAGTATTGCATGTCTACACTTCTATTGGTACATTTCTTGTCATATTTCGAATATGTGTAATTCCCTATGATTTCAACATGTTTTACCGGATTTATAACTACTTCAAATGTGGTCATAAACTCGTCTATCTCATCTTTATTATTATGTTTCTTATTAGATAATGCAACAGTGGTACCCGCCAAAGTATAGTTCATGATATTAGTTTCATACACCAGTGTACCATCAGGATGTACAGGCACTAATATAGGCAAGGCACGATAGCTTGCATTCTTAAATATTGTATTCACTCCACCAAGTCCCGGATAGGAGTAATTCGATTTGAAATAAGAGGTATTATTACTGACGGATAACCATGGAGTCACTTTGGCTTCCAGCCTTGATTTGAAGTTATAGCGTTCATACTTGTCCGGTTGTATTTTAAGAACTCCTTTCTGATTATAATATCCTCCGGAAAGCCTGAACTTCAAATGTTCACTTCCACCGGAAATGCTTACATTATGTTCATGCGTCGGACGTTTATGGTCATATAAATAATTATACCAATCAAAATTCCCATAGTATTTATACTGTCCGTTTTCAGTTACTACCCAGGGCCGTTCGGGTTGTTCCGTCTTATCATTTCTCCTGATCCACAACTCATGATAATCCTTTTCCGTATATGTGAGCAATGGTGTCCCTTGCCAGGTAGAGAAAAACATATCACTAATACCGGCCGCATAATATCCACGGGTTTCATAATCTGTCGACGTAGTTACATCACTAAAGCTATATCGTCCGTTATAATTAAGAGTGACTTTGCCTTTTTCTCCCGTTTTTGTAGTTACCAGAATAACTCCATAGGCGGCACGTGCTCCATAAATTGCCGCAGACGACGCATCTTTTAAGACCGAAACAGAGGCGACATCATTCGGATTGACACGATTCACATCTCCCTCCACTCCATCAATAAGGACCAACGGTTTGGCAGAACCACTAATGGAATTCACACCTCTGATATTAAACGAACCTCCATCTCCTGCACGACCGGAAGAAAAAGAGACAGTCATGTTAGGAACTGCTCCTTGCAGTAATTGAGACATAGTCGAAGCAGAACGCCCTGCCAATTGATCCCCCTCTACCACAGACACGGCACCTGTCAAATTGACTTTCTTCTGTGTTCCATAACCTACAACCACCACTTCTTCCAAAGATCTGGAGTCTTCTTGCATGGTTATATTGATAACCGAATTATTCTTGACGGGAGATTCAACGCTCTTATAACCTAAAAATGAGAAAACCAATATACTATTGTCCGGAACCTCGATAGTATATCTTCCATCCATATCGGTGATGGCTCCTATTTTCTCACCTTTAACAGCCACATTACAACCAACAATAGCCTCTCCCAAATCATCTTTCACAGTTCCTGTTATCTTCCGACCGAGAGTTACGTTTTTCATTTTCTCCATACTTTTCACCAGAATAATATGGTTGCCTTCCATCGTATACGAGAAACCTGTTCCTTGCAAAACTCTATTAAGAATTTCGGCAACCGTGGTTTCCCGAGTAGATACTGCTATTTGTTTGTCCAAAGCAATCTCATGCTCATTATAGATAAACAAATAGTCTGTTTGTTTTTCAATCTGCCTGATGATTTCGGCGAATGTTGCGGTTCCTTTATTCATCGTAACTTTTTGATTCTGAGAATAGCCATCCAGGGCATACGTCTCAAAAATAATGAATAACAGGAAAAAGACAGTTAACCTCATAATTCTTAAAATTTGAGTAGAGTGTGTTTTTCTATGGACAATACGTCCACACCAAAGATTATTTTTCATATCTTTGCCTAGAGTTATTAAGTTAATACATAAAGATTTGGAATGAAAGTCGAGTCTTTTTTATTGACTTCTCACATATCGGTAAATGTTGCAGCATTTACCGATATTTTCGTTTTAAACAGACAGGTGCTCTTGTTCTCATGTTTTTCATTTTAGGATTCATACTTCTTTATCAATAGATGATAATCTGATTCTTCTCATCATCCTGCATATAGTTAAATTTAACGTACTTCTGCAATACCTTCATCACGTGTTCAATACCTTCTTTCTGCCGGAACTTACCTGTACACGGACGGGAAGCTATCTCTTGATTATTGTTGATAATCTTCACTTCATAATATTGCTCCAATTTCTTGAATACCGTTTCCAAAGGTTCATTCTTAAAGGAATAGATTCCCATCCGCCAGAGGAAATCGTTGTCCGAAGTGAATGCCTCTTTATAAAGTTTACCGTCTCTCGCTTCTACTTTCTCATACGGTTTCAGCACTATTTCGTTTTGCGTATCCGGCTGGTAGACGGTTACTTTTCCTTCTATCAGAGACGTTTCAAACATATCGGAATTCGGATAGGCGGACACATTGAAAGTGGTTCCCAATACCCGGATATCATATTTCTGCGTTTCAACAATGAAAGGGTGTTTCTCGTCGTGCGCCACTTCAAAGTATCCTTCTCCTTCTAAAGCCACTTTTCTGTTTTTAGAGTGGAAGCCGTTCGCGGGGTATTTCAATGTGGAGTTGGAGTTCAACCAAACTGTTGTCCCGTCAGCCAATATCAGATTGGCACGCTGTCCTGCTGGAACGGTCACAGTCTGCATGTCGGTAGAATGCTCCAACCGATAGCCCTGATATTCCTTATGGATGATGAAAGCGAGCATGGCAACTACCGCGGCTATCTTCATCGACGTCCAGAGATACCGCATTACAGGCTTCTTCTTTTCCGTATTCTTCGTATTCTGTCCGTCAACGTTTCCGTTCCAAAGGGTTGCGTTATAAATGCGATGTAACTGCATCAGTTGTTCACGATGTTCTTCGCTCTCTTTCATCCAGCGTATCACTTCCTTCTTTTCTTCGGGAAGTACGTCACCGGCAATATATTTATTAAGTAGTTTTATGTCCATATAACGTTCTATTATACAAAGCATTTATCCGCCTTGTACATAATAGACACACCAGGAAAGAAGTTCACTAGTTGAAAAGATGAAAAAGTGAGTTATTCTTCAATCAACAGGTTATTAATAGACTGGGAATAAAGCAGTACTTTATTAAATGAAGAAGAGATAAAGATAATCTTTCAGATTAACACGTAAGGCTTTCAACGCCTTACCTATATGATAATCGACACCTTTGACGCTGATATTCAACGTATCGGCTATTTCTTTTATAGATTTGTTCTCATAGCGGCTCATTCTAAAAACATTCCGGGTTTGCAGCGGCAATGTATCCAATGTCCGGTTGACAATCCTGTTAATCTCTTCCGAGAAAATATCCGTCGGATTGCAGGCGTCCAAAGAAGAGATGCGGAAATCGAGCTCATAGAGTTCGTCATTCAGGATATTCTCACGAGCTTCCATCCGCAGGTGTTCGTTTCGCAGATGATTCAACGATTGGTTCTTTACTACGGTCATCAAGAAAGCACGGATATTATCCACTTCTTCCGTTTTCATCGTAGTCCATAAGGTAATCATCGCTTCGGAAGCTATATCTTTCGACAGCATTTCATCATGGAGATAGGATTTGGCGAATAGAAAGCAACGTTGATAATACTCTGAATAGATATTATCAAATGTCATATTGAAGTCTGTGACGTTACCCGGCTT
>ERZ1504271.655-NODE-655-length-10534-cov-3.919744_pt1 | contig 10534 bp, 9 predicted proteins | sample MGYA00571875_ERZ1504271 | MGnify/ENA primary metagenome ERZ1504271 (study PRJEB39906, sample SAMEA3182108) | gut metagenome | biome: human; feature: gut; material: Stool; isolation source: human stools | place: Canada | collected 2013-04-25 ... | reverse complement strand
ACGCAATGGATGCAGCCAATGAAATGAATAATGCCAAAGCATTCAACATGATCGTACTTGGCGGATTATTGAAGCTTCGCCCCATCGTAACGTTGGAGAATGTTATCAAAGGACTTAAGAAAACCCTGCCGGAACGTCACCATCACTTGATTCCTATGAACGAGGAAGCTATCAAGAAAGGTATGGAGTTAATCCGTGAGGTTTAATTAACAGATAATGTACAATGGATAATTGATAATTATTAGCTACGTATAGTACGTATGCAACATAATTTTCAATTATCCATTATCATTAAATCAATTAAAGTAAGTATCTTTGCCTCCAATTATGAGACGAATCTTACTATTATATATAATCTTTTCCGTTATAGGTTTGACAACTGTCCATGCACAGTTCGATAATGGTCGCCAGAGAGTGGACGAAAACGGATACGACCAATACGGTAACCAGGTGGACCCTGCCATGATTCCGGACAGACTGGATAGTGCAAATGTAGAAGTACAGGGGTTACCTCCGAAATTATATATGTGGCGTATTAATAATCAGTTGGGCGACCGGACTATCATCCCGGCGGATACTGCTTATCACCACTTCCAGAATTCAAATCTTACCGAAGGACTTACCGGACATTATAATTATCTGGCCAATATGGGTTCTCCCCGTATGTCACGCATCTTCTTTGAACGTCGTGATCCGGAACCGACTATCTTTATGGAGCCTTTCTCCAGTTTCTTTATTCGTCCTACGGAGTTCAATTTCACCAATAGTAACGTACCTTATACCAATCTGACGTATCATAAAGCCGGTAATAAAATAAACGGAGAAGAACGCTTTAAGTCTTATTTCTCTGTCAATGTAAACAAGAAGCTGGCTTTTGGTTTTAACATAGATTACTTGTACGGACGAGGATATTATAATAACCAAAATACGGCTTATTTCAATGCGGCAATTTTCGGTAGTTATATCGGCGACCGCTATCAGATGCAAGCTATATACAGCAACAATTATCTCAAAACAAATGAAAACGGAGGTATTGAGGACGACCGATACATCACTGCTCCTGAAGAGATGGCACAAGGCCAAAGAGAATATGAATCAACCAATATCCCGACCGTACTAAGTGCAACAACCAACCGTAATCATGACTTTTATGTATTCCTAACCCAACGTTACAATCTGGGATTCAGCCGCGACATACCGCAGGCCGAAAATGACACTACTCCAGCCAAACAAGAGTTTGTGCCGGTCACTAGTTTTATACATACCATTCAGGTAGAGCGTGCACGTCATAGCTTCAACTCTGATGATGACATGCGTGAAAAGAACTATTATCAAAACACCTATTTGGAACCGGATAATCCGATTGCCAGAGACAGTACTACCTATATGGGTATCAAGAATACCATAGGTATTGCTCTACTCGAAGGATTCAATAAATATGCCAAAGCCGGACTCACGGCATTTGCTTCCTATAAAATCAGCAAGTATACTCTTATGAATATGGAGGGGAATCCGTTGCCCGACAAATACAATGAAAATGAAATATTTGTTGGAGGCGAATTATCCAAACGTGAAGGAAATGTACTTCATTACCATGCCATTGGTGAAGTGGGACTCGCCGGAAAAGCAATCGGACAATTCAATGTAAAAGGAGATATCGACCTTAACTTTCCGTTATGGAAAGACACTGTGAGCCTTATAGCCCGTGGTGAAGTCAGCAATAAGCTTGCGCCTTTCTATATGCGTCATTATCATTCCAAACATTTCATGTGGGACAATGATATGGACAAAGAATTTCGTACCCGTATTGAAGGAGAATTAAGCATTGCACGTTGGAGAACACGCTTGAAAGCAGGAGTTGAAAACATAAAGAACTACACTTATTTCAACCAACAAGCAGTGCCGGAACAGAAAAGCGGAAGTATACAGGTGTTGTCAGCAAGTCTTAATCAGGACTTCAAGCTGGGAATCTTCCATTTAGATAATGAAGTAACCTGGCAAAAGTCCAGCGACCAGACCGTATTGCCTTTGCCTGATCTTTCGCTGTATCACAATTTCTATATGCAGTTCAAGCTGGCAAAGAAAGTGCTTAGTGTACAATTGGGTGCCGACGTGCGTTATTTCAGTAAATACAATGCACCCGCTTATATGCCGGCTATCCAAAACTTCTATTTGCAACCGGAAAATGACCAGGTAGAGATAGGAGGTTATCCGATCGTGAATGTATACGCAAACTTACATCTAAAGCGTACACGTTTCTATGTAATGATGTATCACGTGAATCAAGGTATGAGCAGCCCGAATTACTTCTTGTCTCCTCACTACCCTATCAACCCGCGTGTACTGAAATTCGGTCTTTCATGGAATTTCTATGATTAACAAAATCTATACGGCTTATGGTAACACGCCCCAAATTGAGACTGTCCCGATATTTAGTGCCCGTAATCATTGTATTGGCAATCATCTTTTCTATCCGCCAATGCGGTAATCAGGAAAAGCCGTCAGGACACCCGCGTGATTATGCAGCCATTGCCAAAGAAGGCATATTGCGTGTAGCGACTGAATATAACTCGATCAGTTTCTACGTGGACGGTGATACCGTTTCCGGTTTCCATTACGAACTGATACAGGCTTTTGCCTATGACAAGGGATTAAAGACCGAAATAACACCCCTGATGAGTTTCGAAGAACGGCTGGAAGGATTAAGCGAAGGACGTTACGATGTAATTGCCTGCGGCATATTAGCTACCAGCGAACTGAAAGATTCTCTGCTCCTCACCTCTCCCATCACGCTTAACAAACAAGTGCTCGTGCAACGGAGAGAAAACGGAGAAAACGATTCACTCTATATCCGTAACCAACTGGACTTGGCGGGGCGGACACTTCACGTAGTAAAAGGCTCTCCCTCCATCCTGCGTATCCAAAACCTGGGAAATGAAATCGGAGATACCATTTATATCAAAGAAATAGATAAATACGGTTCCGAACAATTAATCTCAATGGTAGCTCATGGAGATATCGACTATGCCGTTTGTGACGAAAGCATCGCACGCGCGGCCGCCGATTCCATCCCGCAGATAGATATAAATACAGCCATCAGCTTTACACAATTCTACTCATGGGCAGTCAGCAAACAATCACCCGCTTTACTCGATAGTTTGAATACATGGCTGGATAAATTCCAAAAGGAGAAAGAATACCAGAAGATTTATAAAAAGTACTATGATAAAGAATAACCTTATCATAGTACAGATCAGAAGAAAACAATCAAAAACAGAATGTAAGATAGATATATTCATGTCTATTACGAGAAATAAACTCCCAAAGACTTGACTTTCGCTTTCGAATGTCGTATCTTTACAGAGTTAATGATAAAGTAGTTTCAATTAAACTACATGCAAAGGAGGGAATCGCGATTCTCTCCTTTCTTTTTATCCATCCGGGGAAAACTTCTCCCCGCCCCGACTTTTCCTTTCGCTTTGCCCGGTGGTTATGGTTCTTCAGCCGGAGAATCAGCAATGTTCACCTTGCTTCTTACCGAAATGAAGTATATATCCGCCTCAAACAGACGTTCTGTTTGCCTGAAACAGAGCCTTTGTTCCGATAAAATAGAGCTTCTGTTGAAACAAAACACAATGTCTGTTTTCCAACTGTCCCCGCTAAGTTAATAATCAATAAAGTTGCTCTTGACAAAAAATAGCTTTATCTTTGGGGTTTGTTAGAACAGACACAATAGGTATATTATATTATGAGTGAAAAGATGATCAAATGGGGCTTCATTGGTTGCGGAGAAGTAACCAAGACGAAAAGCGGTCCCGCTTTCCAGAAAGTAGAACATTCGGAAGTCGTAGCCGTGATGAGTCGTGACGGCGCGAAAGCGAAAGCGTATGCCAAAGAGAGAGGAATCAAGAAATGGTATGACGATGCACAGGAGCTGATAGATGATCCGGAAGTAAACGCTGTCTATATCGCCACTCCTCCTTCTTCACACGCTACGTATGCCATTATGTCCATGAAAGCGGGTAAACCGGCCTATATTGAGAAACCAATGGCGGTGACGTATGAAGAATGTACCCGAATCAACCGCATATCCAATGAAACGGGGGTTCCCTGTTTCGTAGCATACTACCGACGTTATCTTCCCTATTTCCAGAAAGTAAAGGAATTAGTAGAGAACGGGACGATCGGCAACGTTATCAATGTACAGATTCGTTTTGCCCAGCCGCCACGCGATCTGGATTACAATCGTGATAATCTTCCCTGGCGTGTGCAGGCTGATATTGCCGGAGGCGGCTACTTCTACGACCTTGCTCCGCATCAGATTGATTTGTTGCAGGATATGTTCGGTTGCATCCTCGAAGCAAGCGGTTACAAGAGTAATCGCGGCGGACTTTATCCTGCCGAAGATACATTAAGCGCCTGTTTCCAATTTGACAACGGACTGGTGGGTAGTGGTTCCTGGTGCTTCGTAGCCCATGATTCTGCCCGCGAAGACCGCATAGAGATTATCGGTGACAAAGGAATGATTTGCTTCTCTGTCTTTACTTACGAACCTATCGGACTACATACCGAGAAAGGACGGGAAGAAATCTGTATCGGTAACCCGGAACACGTGCAACAGCCTCTTATCCAAGCAGTAGTAGACCACTTATTGGGTAAGTCGGTTTGCTCTTGCGATGGCGAAAGCGCAACGTTGACTAACTGGGTAATGGACAAGATCTTAGGTAAGCTATAACCCTAAAAAAAGCAAAAAAAAGTTCCTTCTTTTTCCGGATTCTGCCGGTATTGTTAAAAAATAAATAGGGACATCCCATTGTATATTGTTAGTTTTTTCTATCTTTGTAGAAAGAAGCAAAGAAGAAATGAAACTAACAATATATTTTTTGTGCCATGACTAAAGAAGCTTTAATGAGAAAAGCGATCGAGCTTTCAAAAGAGAATGTTGAAAATGGTGGAGGTCCTTTCGGTGCTGTGATTGCCACGAAAGACGGAGAAATAGTTGCAACAGGAGTTAATCGTGTCACTGCATCTTGTGATCCTACGGCTCACGCCGAGGTGAGCGCTATACGTGCCGCAGCTGCCAAACTCGGAACATTTGATCTTAGCGGATACGAAATCTATACTTCCTGCGAACCTTGCCCCATGTGCCTGGGTGCTATTTATTGGGCACGCCTGGATAAGATGTACTATGGAAACAACAAGACCGATGCCAAAAACATCGGCTTCGACGACTCTTTTATCTATGACGAACTGCAACTGAAACCTGAAGACAGAAAGCTGCCTTCCGAAATCCTACTACATAATGAAGCCCTTACTGCCTTCAAAGCCTGGGTGGCCAAAGAAGACAGAGTAGAATATTAGAAAACCTCTCACTATTATTAACCTATTAATTACCCTCAAATGAAAAGAAAAAGCCTTTTATTTGTTATGGCATCAGTATGCCTGTTCAGTTGTCAACAGCAAGAAGAACTGCAAGATCCCAGTAAAGGAGTGATCAACTTTTCTACTTCTATTGACCAAAGTATCAACAATGCTCTTACTCGTAACAGCAGTAGTCTGACACTTCCGTTAAAGAGCAACTTCGCTGCCGGAGATGTTATCTCCATGTCCGTTGCCGAGCAAGATTATCATCCGTTTGCCATAGGCATGGATAGCCAGACTTGGAACGAGGCGGGCACCGATTCGGAAACGGTTACTTTCTATGCTCATTATCCTGAATTGACCGACGAAGCTGCTACTACCAGATCATTGAGCAGCCGCTATCGTGAAATCAAGGGTGGCTTAGAATATTTGTTCGGTACAGCCCAAGCCAACAAAGGTTCTAAGAGCGTTGCTCTTGCATTTAAGAGAATGACAACGCCTGTCGTTCTGCTTGACGAGAACAACCAGCCGTACGAAGGTAGAGCAATCGTTAAACTGTTCTTGAAGAACAAAGGTGTGCAAGACCTGTTCAGCGGTAAAATCAAAGCTGACCCCAATGCAAAACCGGAATACATTGATATCCGGAAAGTATCTGAAGGTATCTTGACTAACTTGATTCCGCAGATCATCAAAGCCGGCGAGAAAATAGGAACGGTTATCCTGGAGGACGGTAAAGAAGAACCTATCATCGCAGAGGAGGACATTACCATAGAAGCCGGAACTCCTGTAGCAGTAAAAATGTACGCAAGACGCGGAATCATTGACGAACGAACTCCACTATTCAGATAAGACTGAAGAATAAAAAGTGATACTAATAAAAATCCCCGGAACCGCTGTAGACACTCAGCATTCCAGGGATTTTTTACACACAAAAGTTATTATTGAAATTGAAAACTGTCTTTTTTAGGTTAGAAACGCATACCTACGGTAAATAACACTTGACTGCGTGTATTCGTAACTTTCGTTGCTTCCGGTGAACCAATGACTGTATTACCATCTTCATCTGTAAATCCATTCACAAACGGATAGAAATTTTCTTTATATGTAGAGTATTTATAAGCCAAATCAGCATAAAACATTGATCCGCGATAACCAATACCCAATGTATAATTACTCATTGATTTAGAATTGGCAAAGTCTGTATCTGTCTGAATAGAGTTAATAGCCAAATCTTTGAAAGCATCTTGATGGAAAGCCGCAGTACTATAATTATATCCTGCCCTAAAAGCAAACTGTGGAATCACCTTATACTCTAGACCAAGACGGACTGTACTAACCCCTTTCAACATAGACGTCGTACTATTCTCAAATTCATAAGCAGAAGAATTACCTTCAGTATCTTTAAACTTCATGGAAGAATAATCTTGATACTCATACTCTGCTCCTAAAGCCAAGCTCTTGCCTACCGTATATCCCAAACTTACATTATAAGTCCAAGGAGTCTGAAAATCGAAAGGAAGGATCATATCCCCTTTTCCCGGAAGATTATCCCATGATTTCACGTCATATCCCTTTATTTCTCCAGTTACAACATCCATCACATCCGATATAACTTGTGCACTCGTTTTATAATCCAAACTATAGAATATTGGCGTATGTATAGCTAATCCAACCCGAAAAGGCGAATATTCAAAAGGACGAATAATAGCTCCAAACTTCACATCAAAGCCAGACCCCTTTATTCTATTCCAACTCTGCAAATTGTATTTTTCATCGTTTCCATAATCCTCACCATAAAAAGTATATTTATTATAATCCACGGAGTAGGCACCTAGCGTCAATCCCAAATATACCCGATCATTGAAATTAAATGATACATTAAAATCATATTGATCAATTCCTCCGCGTTCTTCTGAATGAAAATTTGCATATCCATTATCCAACATTCCTTCAAAATGTCCAGGAGAAATATAAAGAGGGTTACCATCTACATCCTTATACTGAACATCTACCCCTTGTTCATTTTTATAAGTATAAGGAATATTGTTTACCCCTCCTGTTTTGTCATGTATTGTAATATCTCTAATCAGCCCAGCATCAGCTCCAAGAATAGAAAGCCACCCAATACCATTATCCGTATAAGGCGAATCTCCCCATTTTTCAATGCCAGCTGCTTGAGATGCCATTAGATAGGTTTGGGAGTAAAGCCCCAAATTACCTTCCATGCGCATGTTGTTATTAAATGATTTCGCTTTATGATAGTTAAAACCGAAATTCACAAAACGCAGCGGAGTTTCATTACCAATCTTCGAAGAAAATACAAATCCGATGTTATTAAAATCTCCTTTAGTTAAATCGGAATTAAACTTTTTCCCCAAATACTGGCTTTCATTCCCATAAAGAGAAAGCCCAAATTAAGTCATTACATCATTACTGCGATAAAGGCCAATACCTGCCGGATTAGTCCCCATCGTAGATATGTCTCCTCCAAGAGCTCCCATAGCTCCACCCATACCCACAAATCGAGCTGTGCCATTCAAATCTTTTCCTGTTAGTTTGGCACCGTCATATATCGTTTGTGCCATTCCCCAAGGCGCTATCATTAGCATCCCCAGAGCAGTTAAAACACTTATCTTTTTCATTCCTGTCAAAACCATTTAATTAATACTTATCTTCTGGCACTGCTACTACGAGAGGAACCTCCACCTGATGATGATCTAGAAGAAGAACCACCGCTCGAATAACTACCCCGAGAGCTACTGCCACCTGACGAAGCTGGAGAATAACTACGTGAAGAAGAACGAGAAGTACCATAGGAAGAAGAACGGGTATTACTATTACTTGCTGGAGAATAACTACGCGGTGCTTCTGAACTTCCACGACTATAAGTTGATCTTGCACTACTGCTTCTAGTAGTGGTTCCAGACGAACGCGAATAACCAGAAGAACCAGTCGAACGGGAAGATGAAGAACTTCCGCTACTTCTAGTACTACTTGGACGAGAATAAGTAGCACTGCTACGACTACTTGAGCCACTGCGTTCACCTGAAGTCCGTGTACCCACTACACGTCTGGAAGTAGTTCCCCTACTATAAGTAGAACCAGAAGAACGAACAGAACTACCTTCTGAACGAACTGCAGAGCCTCCCCGAACAGAAGAGCCACTGGAACGAACGGCACTCGAACCATAACGACGAATAGTAGAAGGATTCCTGTAACTGCTTTGTCCGGAAGAACGACGATTGGTATAAGTAGGACCTGTCCAACGACCGCTTCCACCTCCGCCCCAGCCCCAGCTAGGACCACCGTGCCAGTGGTGATGATGTCCCCAATATCCGCCGCCATACCAGCCACCCCAGTAGCCGCCGCCCCAATAACCGGGGTAATATCCCCAAGAGTAGTAAGGACGATTCCATCCCCAGCCATAGTTCCATCCCCAGCCGTAAGAGCCATAACGCCAATCCCACCAAAGCGGGTTACTGAACGTCGGGAATGCATAAGCATACATACCATCGGTATATACGTTCCAATCCCATGAGTTCGGACCGTAAACTACATCCCAGTACAACGGACTGCTGATACTGATAGCAAAACGCGGATTGCGGAAACGGATGATACGTTCAGCGTATTCATAGTCGTCTGTTGTACCATTGAATTCGCCCGTCACCCATTCTCCGTCCAAATCCGGATTAGATTTTTCTTTTATATATAAGGTATCATTATCCATTACGAATTCATTTTCACGTGCATCGTAACGGCGGTTATATTCATCCACATCCCGTGTTCTTCCCTTACGGTCCTGAACAACCACTGTAGTACCCGGTGAAGTATAGATGTTAGTCGTCACCTGTTTCTTCGGTTCCTTCTTAACCGGAGTTTCTTTCTTCTCCTGTTTGTCTTTGGAAGGTACGAAGTAAAGGTCGTCATCAACGCTTTGTGCAAAGATACCTATCGGAAGGCACAAGGCAAATAGCAAGAAATAAACAATCTTTTTCATATCATCTCGGTTTATGTAATTACTTAAACTTATTCACGTTACAAAGATAAGGAAGAGATTTTTCGTCCGGGGGAGATTTTCCCCAAAGGATAATAGGGAAATCCCTATTTCTGACTATCTTTGTAGAGGATACAACGCTCATCGGCATAAAGTTCAGGCAAACTTGACTTTCTATACCCGGATTGCTGTATCTTTGCACATTATTCACCAGCATTAAAAACAACTATGAAGTATTTTGAGTTCACATTCCGCACCCAGCCTTGTACCGAAACCGTCAATGACGTACTGGCTGCCATACTGGGTGAAGTCGGATTTGAAAGTTTTGTTGAGTGTGAAGGCGGACTGACCGCATATATCCAACAGACATTGTGTGATGAAAACGCCATCAAGATTGCCATCGCCGAGTTCCCCCTACCCGATACGGATATTACTTATACATACACCGAAGCGGAAGACAAGGACTGGAACGAGGAATGGGAAAAGAATTTCTTCCAACCCATCATTATCGGAAACCGATGTGTGATCCACAGCACTTTCCACCAAGATGTCCCCAAAGCGGAATATGACATCGTCATCAATCCTCAAATGGCCTTCGGAACAGGACACCACGAGACTACCAGCCTCATCATTGAAGAATTATTGGACAGCGAACTGAAAGATAAATCCCTGCTCGATATGGGCTGCGGAACTTCGATTCTCGCCATCCTCGCACGTATGCGGGGCGCACGTCCCTGTACGGCCATCGACATTGATGAATGGTGCGTACGAAACTCCATCGAAAACATCGAATTGAATCACGTAGACGATATTGCCGTATCAGAAGGAGATGCCTCGTCGCTTGTAGGAAAAGGACCTTTCGACGTTATCATCGCCAACATCAACCGGAATATATTACTAAATGATATGAAGCAATATGTTGCCTGTATGCATACGAATTCCGAACTCTACATGAGTGGATTTTATATAGACGACATTGCCGCCATCCGCGAAGAAGCGGAGAAGAACGGACTGACTTTCGTTCATTATAAAGAGAAGAATCGTTGGGCAGAAGTGAAATTTATTTATAAAGGATAAGAGCCAACAAATATCTTTAAAAAAGAAAGCTCCCTTATCATTAAAAGATATAGGGATATTCCTAAAATAATAAAATTTAAGGCAACTAATTCATTGCGAGTT
>ERZ1504271.624-NODE-624-length-10932-cov-3.974258_pt1 | contig 10932 bp, 8 predicted proteins | sample MGYA00571875_ERZ1504271 | MGnify/ENA primary metagenome ERZ1504271 (study PRJEB39906, sample SAMEA3182108) | gut metagenome | biome: human; feature: gut; material: Stool; isolation source: human stools | place: Canada | collected 2013-04-25 ... | reverse complement strand
CATCCACTTTATTTTTCTGCACCTGGCGGGTCTGTTTGTCATAAACCAACTGTTCACCGGGAAGCAATGTAATCGTTTTTTGTCCAGGAGGCAGTACATTGACTTTACCTTTTTCCAATACAGTTTCTATGTAGTTATCGTCCTCGTAAGCTGTCACGTTAAATTGCGTACCATACACATATACGCTCAACCCATTCGGCGTATTCACATAAAACGGACGCTCCGGTTCTGCCTCCACTTGAAAATAAGCCTCACCAGTCAGTTCCACATTGCGGTTGTCTTTTTGGAAAACAGTAGGATAACGCAATTTACTACCAGAATTAAGCCAGACAACAGAATGGTCCGGAAGTTCATAACGCACCACCGTTCCCATGGTAGAAATAACTTCTGCGTATCTTATTTCTTCTTCCGACTCTGCAAAATATAAATATCCCAAAATCAATGAAGCCAATAGCAACGGTATGGCCAGAAATGCAGCACAACGTATCAGTTGATTGTGCAGTCTCGTTCTTTTCAGCCCTCTAATCTTCATTTGAGACTGTCGATAAGCAGCTAATGCATCAATCGACTCCATTTCTCTAATATCATCACCCAAAGCTTTCGCCTTGCGGAATGATGCCTCCAGTTCTTTATTATTCATACTTCCTTTTTTTATAATTGCAACTATATTAATAGTACAATCGACTCATTGAAAAGGGACATCAAAAGCCAATCATTTTTCAATAATCTGAAAAAAACATCCGTAGACTCTTTAATCTACATATAAGGAAAATCTACGGATGTTTTTCCATTCTCTTCTCTATTGATATAGACTACAACGGTCCTGTATATTCAAATCCCACAATATTAACAGAAGGATACGACGCATCTGCCCGCAAATTTAATACCCCCTCTATAGTATAAATATCACTAACCGCATCATATTTTACAATAAACGAACCGGGATCGTCAGAGTCTAAGCTTCTATAGCTGCCACCACCTGTTACTGTCACATATGCACTATTTATTTGGGCTTTAGAATATTCTCCCGGTTGTAATTCGGATAATTTCAAACTTAATTGTATACGATTACTATCATCATCCGAAAGTATTAGCGTCAAACTGCCATACGAATATTTATATGCATCAGTCATTGTTAAATAGACATCAGTATTAGGCATAGTTTGAACTTCTACATTTACATTTTCATTCAGTTTTTTCAGATTACTTTCCCAAAAAGCGATTTGTTCCTCAGACAATAACACTTCAACTGTCCGGGCTTCTCCATCTATTGTTGTTTGGTTACCACAATGAAGCATAAAACCATCTTCATATAGCATAGCCTTCAACTTCAATGAGGACAAATGATTATTGTTACAATATAACTCTTTAAGATTTTCACTTTTTCCTACGGACAAATTGCTCAATTTATTATGGCTACAATCAAGTTGTGCAAGTTTAGGCCATGCTACATTTAATGTAGTCAATTCATTTCCACTAATTTTCAACACTTCCAGTCCTGCAAATTCAACCAATTCATCCACACTTTTTATTTTGACTCCATTCACCCCACCGGTAATATCAATAGCTTTTACTGCTGACGCTTCATCAGGGGAAAGTACACCGTTACCATTCGTGTCCCACTTCGGGTAAGTAACTCCGTCTATTTCCTGCTCTGTATCCATTCTGGATTGACAATAAGCTTTCAATGCAGGGTCGGTTATTCTTTCAAGCACATCATTTCTTATCATAAATGTAGCTACAATTACTACATCCTCCATAGGCATAGTAAATGTGGAAGGATTTGCCTGCACATTCTCAACTATAGTATTACCGACTCTTACTTTCCATTCTTTAAATAAAAATCCATCAGCAGGAGTAGCCGTAACAGTCACAGCTTCTCCCGCTACGGCTATTTCCTTATCAGCTGTTGCAATGGCGCCGCCATAACCGGTAAATGCAGTAATTGAATGACCCTGCTTGTCTTCATCTTCTCCACACGAAAAGAATATAACACAAACTACAGCCATCAATAAAAAACTCAATCGTTTCATGTTTTTCAATTTTTGTTGATTAATAAATTTATTACTAAATGATTCAATGTTACCAACAAACTCATCTTGTTTCACTAAGGCGGTGAATTATCCTCACTTATCCACATTCATACTGATGATAAACTCACTTTCGATTCCCGGCAGCGTTTGCGAGACCCCGGACTATGAATCTAAAAACAAAAGAAGAAGATTGTTAATCAAGGTTCGTAGTGTTATTCAATTGAAATATATATATTCCATAGGCTATTATTTTAAGTTCAACAACATTAATAATACAAATAGGATGCCTAAAAAGGACAGAGAAATCAAACTTTTTTTTATTTTTTTCCGAATTCAGTTAAAATGAAACGATAATACCAACTGAAACACAAAAAAAGAATGGGAAATTAGGGTTAATCAATTATTGTATTATATATTTGTAGCAAAATGAAAAAACACAGAATCCCTAAATAATGAAAATTTCTTTTTCCAAACAGACTAAAGAACGGGCTTTCAAGCAACTTTATGAGGAATATTATGCCCCATTTTGTTTGTATGCCAAAAGGTTTGTTGACGATAAAGAAACACGTGAGGACATCGTTTCGGATGTATTCACTTCATTATGGGATAAACTGGATACTGACTCTTTTGATCTTCAATCGAACACTGCATTAGCTTACATTAAAATGTGTGTGAAAAATAACTGCCTGAATTTCTTGAAACATCAGGAATATGAATGGAGCTATGCGGAAAATATTAAGAAGAAAACTCCAATTTACGAAACAGAACCGGATAGTATATATACTCTTGATGAACTATACAGAATGTTGTATGAAACATTGGACAAACTTCCGGAAAACTATCGTACAGTATTTATGAAAAGCTTCTTTGAAGGCAAAACGCATGTAGAAATTGCAGAAGAGATGAATCTCAGTGTGAAATCCATCAACCGTTACAAGCAAAAGACAATGGAACTTTTGCGCAATGAACTGAAAGACTATCTGCCATTGTTACTTTTGTTATTCTATCGCACATAACAGTCTCTCCTTATCATCACATACAAACTATTACTTTTCCGTCTGAAAAATATTAATAGTAAAGTTGCTTTTGACTAATAGCAAACTTCCAATCCTTTATATATAAAGTTACTTTTGACTAATCATAAACTATAAATGCAAGCTTCGTTTTTATAATCAAAGGTTGCATTTATAAAAATGAAACTTGCAATTATATAATCAAAGCTTACAATTATAGTTTATAATAGGTAAAAAACAAGTTTACTATTAACCCAAAACAAGTTTATCTATAATGAAGAATAACTTTACTGTTAATGATTCAAGCGTAAAATAGCAGTAGATTGTTATACAACTGCTATGAGAAATAACAAGAATGAGTATGAGAAATGCCTGTTTTTAGGGACAGAGCACAGGAAAAATATGAGAAATGCCAACTTTTAAAAGTATTTCTCATATTCTATTACATTATGTTTCAACAGGTTGACTTATATTCATGAGAATATGAGAAATAGAATTGCCAAATCACTCTGGGGGGGGGAGGCTCCCTAAGTTCCTCAATTTACAAGTTCACTAGTTTTACCGGGAACCTCAACTACATTTTGCATCATCATGTAGTTCTATGGATGGGAACTGCTGCGAATGGGAAAGGTATGATGCTGCCAAAGTGCGGCAGCCGACCCGGTCTATTTTGCCGTTTTCCGTCTGTGGAATAGATTCTGTAATAAAAATATGTTTGGGACGATAGTATGGTTCCAATGTTGTCTGCAACTTATTTTCTAGCTCTCTCGTATCCAATTGTCCCACTATCAATAAAGTGACAGCCTGCCCTAAGCGCTGATCCGGAACTGAAGTAATGACAAAGGACGCAGGAATAAACGGGCGAAGTAACTTCTCCATCTCTTCTGCTTGAATCTTAATTCCTCCACTGTTAATCACATTATCTTTCCGGCCTAGAATCATAAAACTTCCATCGGGATAGATACGTGCAATGTCATTGGTTTGCAAAATCTCATCACAGACAAGGGGGGCATCAATCACCAATGTGTTCTCTACGGATAAAGACAGTTTTACTGAAGGAAATGGATAATAATGTTCTGAAGCCGATGCTCCATTCAGACGACGAAGGGCAATATGCGACAAGGTTTCAGTCATGCCATAAGTGGAATAAACGGCAGTCGGAAGATATTTTATCTCCGTTTCCAGAGCCTCATCAACGGCTCCGCCTCCTATAATCAGAATATCCGTTTGCTTTAATCGTTCTTTCTCTTCGGGAACTTGCAACGTATTATAAACTTGCAGGGGAACCATTGCCACAAATCTCAAAGGCTCTTTTATATCCGCTAAAGGATGACCGGAAGCAGGACGTACAATCAAATTCAAACCTACAACCAATGAACGTACGACCACCATCATTGCACCGATATAACGAAGATTCATGCATAATAATGCCGACTCACCTTTCTTCAAATTCAGAAATTCACAAGTCAGACGCGCACTTTGCATCATTTGATCCTTGCGTACCATCAGTTCTTTAGGTATACCCGTGGAGCCCGATGTATGAACTGTAATAACAGGAGAATCATTAAACCATTCGTTCAGGAAAAGATATAAATTCCAATAAGCAGAAGAATGAGCTTCTGCTCCTCCTGCTATCAGTTGGCTTATATCTTCAAAAGTGTATTCTTTTCCTTCCAGTAGCAAGCGCTGTTGTTGTCGATCAAATATCATCAGAATATCCTTTAAATACCACTAAATACCATCATTTACAAAACCACAGGCAATCTTTTCTGATTTCAAGAGGCACTTCTATATTGTCAGTAAAGAGCATACCCGTTCCCAATCCTTGTGGCAACGGATTATTGAATGTTGCACACCAATGGGCGATAGCGTTCAAACCAATGTTGGACTCTAAAGCGGAAGTGATCCACCAGCCGATATGTTGCTTTTCCGCTTCCATAATCCATTCATCTCCTCCGCATATTCCTCCGTGGAGAGATGGTTTAATGATGATATATTGCGGACGGATGGTTGCCAGCAGTTTCTTTTTTTCATCCAGCGTGTTGCATCCTATCAGCTCTTCATCCAATGCTATCGGCAACGGAGATTCAGAAGTGAGCCGGGCCATTTCCTCCCATTGTCCGGCACGGATCGGCTGTTCGATAGAATATAAATCAAATTCCGACAGACGTTTCAGTTTTTCCATTGCATCACCCGGAGAGAAAGCACCGTTTGCATCTACACGCAACTCTATTTCTTTAGAAGAGAAATGGGTACGAATATGACGTAACAACGCCAATTCTTTTTCAAAATCGATAGCACCAATCTTTAGTTTGACACAACGGAATCCGGCTTCCATCTTTTTCTCGATTTGGGATAACATGTGATCAAAATCTCCCATCCAAATCAAACCATTAATTTGAATCCCTACCTCTCCACGAGAAAAAGCCGTATCGGACAAAGCCCAACTCCCTGCAAAGAAATGCCAGATAGCCGTTTCCAAGCCAAATAAGATGGAAGGATACTGGCATAAAACATCCTTATCCCACATTCCTTGTTCTTTCTCTACTTGCCGACAAAATCTTTTTAATATATCTTCGTAATCAGGAAGATCGTCACAACTTAAAGCGGGCAAAGGTGCACACTCCCCTATTCCCACTCTGCCAGGGAAGTCAGGAGAGGTAAAATGAAGATACCAAACTTTACGCGTAGTATATGTTCCTCTGGAAGTCCCGGCAGGTTGCTTGAAATGGAGCAATCGGGGAATAATTTCTATTTTACAATTCATCGTGAATAATTTTTCAATTCACCACAGAATAACACAGAGCCTCACGAAGTTTTAACAAGTTATATCTCTTGCAGTTCTCCTACCATTCTCTCCTCCACAGTCTTGCTTTGCAGAAAATCGGGCTTAAACGCAGGAAAAGCAAACTCTGTGGTACTCTGTGGCAAAGCCGATTTTAAGGGAATTTCGGATATTGTTTGAAGTTCGGTTTACGTTTCTCCAGAAACGCATTCTTTCCTTCCTGTGCTTCATCAGTCAGGTAATAGAGCAACGTTGCGTCACCTGCCAATTCCTGAATACCTGCCTGACCATCCAGTTCGGCATTCAATCCTGCTTTAATCATGCGCAAAGCCAACGGACTAAGCAACATCATTTCTTCTGCCCACTGCACATATTCGTCCTCCAACTGCTCCAAAGGAACTACTTTATTCACTAATCCCATGTCCAATGCTTCTTGTGCATTATACTTCCGACAGAGGAACCAGATTTCGCGTGCTTTCTTCTGACCTACCACACGTGCCAGATAAGACGCACCGAATCCGGCATCAAAGCTACCTACACGAGGACCCGTCTGACCGAAAATAGCATTTTCCGACGCAATGGACAAATCACATACCACATGAAGCACATGTCCGCCACCAATAGCAAAACCGTTCACGGCAGCAATCACCGGTTTCGGGATGCTGCGAATCTGCTTTTGCACATCCAATACGCTTAGACGAGGCACACCGTCTTTTCCGATATATCCGCCACGTCCTTTCACATTCTGGTCGCCACCCGAACAAAACGCCTTATCACCGGCTCCGGTAATCACAATCACATCAATATCCGCTTCTTCACGGCAGATGCGCAATGCGTCACTCATTTCAGCAGTAGTTGTCGGAGTAAACGCATTCCGATAGCGCTCACGGTTGATCGTGATACGGGCAATTCCATTATAATAATCAAAAAGAATATCGTCGTATTCTCTAATGGTTGTCCACTCTCTTTGTGTTGACATAATCTATTTTTGTTTTAATTGATGATAATAATTCTTCAACATGCGCGCGTCCTTGTTTTTGTTGGTAAACACCTCCAAGAGCACAGGCTGCTCCATAGCTTCCGGTTGAGTGAAAGTTTTCATCGCTTCAGCCAGTTCTTCGTCATTTTGCGCTTGCAGATAGAGAAACCCACGCTCTTCTGCCCAACCTTTGGCCGATGTTTTATGAACTGCCGCAATAAATTTATGTGAGGTACCCGACATATCCAATCCCGGCAAGGTATGGAAAATCTCTCCTCCTCCATTATTTAACAGAAGAACACGCAGATTGGAGCGAACATTGACGTTCCACAACGCATTCATATCATAGAAGAAGCTCAAATCTCCGATAGCTATAAAGTTCAGTTTGTCGGAAGCTGCCGCATAACCGACAGCCGTAGACAGCGAGCCTTCAATGCCGTTTGTTCCCCGGTTGCAACAAACTTCAATCGTAGAAGGAATGGAGTATAATTGCGCATAGCGCACCACCGAACTGTTAGCCAGATGCAACGCACATGACTCCGGCAAGGCTTTCAACAACGTACCGACAGCAGACATTTCCGAATAAGCAAACTCCGGTTCAGGAATGATCTTGCAATAGTTTTCCCACACACGGGGATATTCAGGAGTCCGATTGTCCAGCAAACTGGCTATCTTCTCCAGAAACTCGAACGGGTCCATTTCGATCACCGTAGTTAATGAGCCATACAAATCGACCACCTCACCGTCCGGCGATACGTGCCAATGTTCTTTAGGCGGATGCTGACGGAGCAACTTCTTCAATCGTTTGGAAACGACATGTCCTCCATAAGTAATCAGCAGCTCCGGAACCATCTGATCTACCTTCTCTTCGGGCATGGCATAAAGCGCCGCATCGAAGTTCTTTACCGGAATACCGGGAACTGTCTGGTTGCCGATATGTTCCGTCAACCAGGCAAAATGTTTATATAATAACTTGATATATCTTTTTTCAAACAGATAGATAAGATTCATCTGACCGATGATAATCATACGCTTCTGGTATTTATTCATCCGGTCGACCAAATCGTTATAATCACGATCGTAGACGTTCAACCCCTGATAACGGGTTATGACACGCACTTCTGGAAGCGAATCGACCGTAAACTGGAACAATGGTTCAGAAATAGGGATATTGATATGTACCGGTCCTTTTCCATGATGGTTCGTCTCCAGCAATGCTTCATTCACCAGACGATTGCAATACCATTCATCTTCTTCCGTATGAATCTCCGGAAGGTTTACCGACTTCTTGACCAGCGTCTGAAATACGCCTGGTTGTGGTACAGTCTGTCCGTCCATTTGTCCGATCCAGGCAGCGGGACGGTCTGCAGAAATAATGACCAGAGGAACATTTTGATAAAATGCTTCTGCCACAGCCGGATGAAGGTTTAATAATGCAGTACCGGAAGTGCAGCAGACAGCAGCAGGCTTACCACCATTCAACGCAAGACCGATGGCAAAATAGCCGGCACTCCGTTCATCCGTCACCGGATAGCAGGTAAAATTCGGATGGTTAGACAAAGTATGCACTATGGGGGTGTTACGACTACCCGGACACAACACAACCTTAGTAATCCCATGCGCCTCAAGCAACGCAACCAACTGGAGTATGTTCTTCTTGTCTGTATACATGATGATAATTATTAGTAGTTTATGATTTTAAAGGAGGCACTGCAATCAGCCGTTTGATGGTTTGCAACTTTTTCTCCGTTTCCAGCCATTCGTCATTCAGTTCCGAAGAGGCCAATAATCCACCGCCGGCATAAAGAGTGAGTTGTTTATCTTCGATATGCATACAGCGCAGGTTTACATACAAGTCTGTTCGCCCTTCCGGATCGAGCCATCCGATAAAACCGGAGTAATAGCGGCGGTCGTAACCTTCGTTCTGCAAAATAAACTGATAGGCTTCTTCCTTCGGCAAGCCGCATACGGCAGGTGTCGGATGCAAAACTTTCAGAAGGTCTCCCAAACCTTTATTATCTTTCAAAGCGAACCGGAAATCGGTTTTTAAATGTGACAAAGCACCGGCATAAGCAGGATATGGCCCGTTTTCCGTAGCATGGATATCCAGTGAAAGAAGCTGACGACGGATATAAGAAGATACATAATCCTGTTCCTTCCGGTTCTTTTCATCCCATACTTGCGGCAGTCTGCCATCTTGCAAAGGCTGTGTTCCGGCCAGCGCAACCGTATGCCATTCGTCTTTCTCACCCGATAAAATGATTTCGGGAGTGCTTCCCAGCCAGATCCCTGTCTGCGGAGTATAACATAAGTATATATACGAATGAATATAACGTTTACAAGCCGCCCGAAAGATGGACGAAGGAGAGAAATCAGCTACTTTATCAACTGTAAGATGACGGGAAAGCACTAGTTTATCAAAAGTCCTGTCACGTAACGCATTTATAAAGGTATGAAAGCATGCCGTATATTCTTCCGTGGAAGAAGTCAGAAATGATTCTTGCCCTTGCAGGCGCAAGGCTATCTCCCGGTCCTCTTCCGTATCATCATCCACCGGTAAAGGCTGCCCCCACTGATCGGGTTGAATCAACACAACCGGACATGACTCACTCACCTGAAACGGAGCAATTACAAATCCTCTCTGTCCATTCAGTTCTTTCAAATCGTATATCAAACGGACCGCTCCTTCCGCCTGCGTCAACAGACGGGGAACTTTCTCTCCGGGAATACGGTAAACAGCAAACGGCTGCTTCCGCTGAATAAATGCATCAATAGTTGTCAAGTTACTTATTTCTTCGTCGGTCATCTCTTTTTCATCACACTGTTGACTACCCGTATGGAAGACACCAGTTTGTTTGTTGAAGTAAACACGTCTACATTCCATACGTGGGAGGAACGTCCTTTATGTACAACTGTTCCTACTGCACGCACGGTATCTCCTTCATGTGCAGAAGATATATGGTTTCCGCTGACCTGCATTCCTACTACAATCTCGTCCGGCTGGCAAAGAATCATCGAACCGAGTCCGGCAACTGTTTCTGCCAGTGCAAGAGTAGCTCCCCCATGCAAAATGCCGAAAGGCTGACGGGTACGATGGTCTACCGGCATCGTTGCTTCCACACGATCTTCGTCGGCGTATGTATATTGAATTCCCAAGTTTCCCATTAATGCATGGCGTGCCTGCGCATTCAGTTGGTCAAGGGGAATTTCGGCTGCACGCACTTCGGCTATGATAGCTTTCTCCACTGCAACGGCCACTCCGTCTTCCTCATTCGAAGCAGTCACATAGTCGGCACAGGCTTTGACCGAGTCTTGTGAATGTCCCATAGCTACACCCAGTCCGGCCAACTGAATCATTGTTACGTCACACACACCGTCGCCCACAGCAATCACTTCCTCACGCTTCACATCCAGTACCTCCAGCAAAGCACCCAAAGAGTTGGCTTTGTCGATAGCGCAGGGAACTACTTCCAGAAAATATGGTTCCGAACGGAATACGTCCAACGCTCCGTTCAATCGTCTCTTCCAGTGATCTTCCAGACCAACCAGTGCTTCTTCGTCATCGCTCACCAGCATACACTTACAAGGAGCAAAATCAACGGCAGCAGAAAATTCTTCTTCTTTGATTATTTGCAGGTTATTCAACCGGGCTTCATTTTGGATATGTTCATTTTCAGGAGAATCCGTTATGATCGTATCATCATGATAAGTGAATAAAGCAAAACCGTTTTTACGGGCTTTCTTTTCCAGATACGGCAACATTTCGGGATTAATCCGACGTTCAAACAGAATTTCCCCGTTTTGTGCATTGATAATCTGACAGCCATTATAGGAAAGGATAAAACCTCCATAGTTTCCAAGTTCAAGCATCTTGGCCAGCGGCATCAGGCCATAAGTAGGTCTGCCGGATGCCAGCACAATACGTACTCCCATTTGCTGAACCTTCAACAGGGCAGCCAATGTACGCTTACTAATTTCTTTCGCATCATTGAGGAGTGTTCCGTCTACATCAAGAACCAATAATTTATACTTCATGATTACACGATTTTGATTTAGATTACAAAGGTAGGAAATTGAGTGAACGACAGAAAGCGTAAACAGATAAAAATTACTTTAATTTCA
>ERZ1504271.608-NODE-608-length-11157-cov-10.178887_pt1 | contig 11157 bp, 5 predicted proteins | sample MGYA00571875_ERZ1504271 | MGnify/ENA primary metagenome ERZ1504271 (study PRJEB39906, sample SAMEA3182108) | gut metagenome | biome: human; feature: gut; material: Stool; isolation source: human stools | place: Canada | collected 2013-04-25 ... | reverse complement strand
TTTTAGCTACTGTTTGTGCCGCCAAGGACGCAGTTCCCGGAACAGATTTCATGCCATTACAGGTAGAGTACAAAGAAAAATTCTCCGCATTCGGACGTTTCCCCGGCGGTTTCACAAAGCGCGAAGGACGCGCTTCTGACTACGAAATCCTCACTTGCCGCCTCGTTGACCGTGCTCTCCGCCCCTTATTCCCTGATAATTTCCATGCAGAGGTATACGTAAACATCATTCTTTTCTCAGCAGACGGCGTAGATATGCCCGACGCTCTGGCCGGACTCGCAGCTTCTGCCGCACTTGCAGTTTCAGATATCCCCTTCAACGGACCTATTTCCGAAGTACGCGTAGCACGCATCAACGGACAATTCGTCATCAACCCTACCTTCGAACAACTAGAACAAGCCGATATGGACTTGATGGTGGGCGCCACTTACGAAAACATCATGATGGTGGAAGGCGAAATGGACGAGGTTTCCGAGCAGGACTTGCTGGAAGCGATGAAGGCCGCACACGAAGCCATTAAGATTCAGTGCAAGGCACAGATGGAACTGGCAGAAGAAGTAGGCTCTACCGTGAAACGCGAATATTGCCACGAAGTGAACGACGAAGAACTCCGTAAGGCCGTTCACGACGCTTGCTACGACAAGGCTTATGCCATTGCCGCTTCCGGAAACAAGAACAAGCACGAACGCATGGATGCTTTCGATGCCATCCGCGAAGAATTCAAGGCACAGTTCTCCGAAGAAGAACTGGAAGAAAAGGCAGCCCTCATCGACCGTTACTATCACGATGTGGAAAAAGAGGCGATGCGCCGTTCCATTCTGGACGAAGGCAAGCGCCTTGACGGACGTAAGACGACCGAAATCCGTCCTATCTGGTGTGAGACCAGCTACCTGCCCGGCCCTCACGGTTCCGCTATCTTTACACGTGGCGAAACACAGTCTTTGTCTACTGTGACTTTAGGCACCAAGTTGGACGAGAAGATTATCGACGACGTATTGGAACACGGAAAAGAACGTTTCCTTCTGCACTACAACTTCCCTCCGTTCTCTACGGGCGAAGCCAAGGCACAGCGCGGTGTAGGCCGTCGTGAAATCGGCCACGGCCATCTGGCATGGCGTGCATTGAAGGGTCAGATTCCTGCAAACTATCCGTATGTAGTACGCGTGGTATCCGATATCCTCGAATCAAACGGTTCTTCTTCCATGGCTACCGTATGTGCCGGAACTCTGGCATTGATGGATGCAGGTGTGAAAATCAAGAAACCGGTATCAGGTATCGCCATGGGATTGATTAAGAATGCAGGCGAAGACAAATATGCCGTATTGTCCGATATCCTCGGTGATGAGGACCACTTGGGCGACATGGACTTCAAGGTGACCGGAACAAAAGACGGTATCACCGCCACTCAGATGGACATCAAAGTGGACGGTCTGTCATACGAAATCCTCGAAAAGGCATTGCTGCAGGCTAAAGAAGGCCGTGAATATATCTTGGGCAAAATCACCGAGTGCATTGCCGAGCCTCGCGAAGACCTGAAACCTCACGCTCCGCGTATCGAGACAATGACCATTCCCAAGGAATTCATCGGTGCTGTCATCGGCCCTGGTGGAAAGATTATCCAAGGTATGCAGGAAGAAACCGGTGCTACCATTACTATTGAAGAAGTGGACAACATCGGTAGAATCGAAATCGCCGGTACCAACAAGAAGAGCATCGATGATGCTATGCGTATCATCAAAGGGATTGTAGCTGTCCCCGAAGTAGGCGAAGTCTACAAAGGCAAGGTACGCTCCATTATGCCTTACGGTGCATTCGTTGAATTCCTGCCGGGTAAGGACGGCTTGCTCCATATCTCCGAAATCGACTGGAAACGTCTGGAAACAGTAGAAGAAGCCGGCATCAAGGAAGGTGATGAAATTGACGTAAAACTTCTCGACATCGACCCGAAGACCGGAAAATTTAAGCTGTCACGCAAAGTATTGCTTCCGAGGCCGGAAAGACAAGAAAGACCGGAAAAGAAATAAGAAATCTCTTATTCTTTAAGTATATAAAGCCTGGTGGAACCCCATCAGGCTTTCTTTTTGTCAATACTGCCAGAAATGGCTCTGAAAAAACAAGGCATAATGCTTGCATATTCCAAAAAGATTATGTTTTTTTGCTATGTAAAGCCTTATATTCCATAAAGAACCTCAATTAATGTCCGGTTTAAGGAGCCTACATACTATGAATCTTTTCTCACGCTTTTTCCAGGAAAACCAAGAAAAGTTTCTGGCTTTTGCTTATTCTTATCTCAGGGATAAAGCAGAAGCGGAAGACGTTGTGATGGAATCCATGATTGCCTTATGGGAAAACCGAGACCGCTGGGAAGAAAACAGTAACCTGCATGCCCTGCTGCTGACCATCATAAAGAACAAAGCCCTGCACGTACTCGAGCACAAGCAGGTGCGTCTGCGAGCGGAAGAAACCATCAGCAGCCACAACCTGCGCGAACTGGACTTACGCATCTCCACCTTGAAAGCCTGCGAACCGGACCAGATATTCAACACGGAAATACAGCATATCGTAAATAAGACCTTACAGGAAATGCCCGAGCAAAGCCGGAAGATATTCATGTTGAGCCGATACCAGAACCTGGCAAACAAGCAGATTGCCGATAGTCTGGACATATCACTTAAAACCGTAGAGGCACACATCACCAAAGTACTGCGGATTCTCCGGCTGAGACTGAAAGATTATCTTGTTACCATACTCATAATATTAATATCCTAAAAAATGCTTCTACGGAATAGGGTTACCGCCCACTTTCCGGTTATATATACAAAAGGTAAAAAGAGCACGTTTTAGAAAAGAAATAAATTATTGACAATGAACCAAGAGCTATTATATAAATATTTCAAAGGTATTACTTCCGTTGAAGAAGAAAAGATGATACTCGACTGGATAGACGCCTCGGATGAAAACCGGGACATCTTCCTGAAAGAGCGCATGATATACGACATTTCCTTGTTCTCGGACAAGCAGGGAAACAATGAAAAGAAAACGGTGCACATCATGCCGATGCTCCGCTGGGCGGCCCGTATAGCCGCCGTCACCATTGTCGCCATTGCCGGTTATTTCATCACCTCCGACTTTTTATATAACAAGGAGGTGCAGTTGCAAACAGTCACTGTGCCTGCCGGACAACGGGCCCAAATTACCCTCGCCGATGGAACACGCGTATGGCTGAACTCCAAGTCCACCATGAAATATGCCGCCAACTTCGGACGCAACGAACGAAATGTGGAATTGGACGGAGAGGCCTACTTTGAAGTAGCCAAAAACAAGAATATCCCATTCTATGTACATACAGAAACGAACAAGGTAAAAGTTGTAGGAACGAGTTTCAACGTCTGTGCCTACAGTGGGAGCCATGAGTTCGGAACCACATTGGTGGAAGGTATCGTCGATATCTATCCGGCCAACAGCAGCCAGATAATCACCAGGTTGCAGAAAGACGAGGTATTTCTCAATGAAAACGGAAAATGTAGAAAGGCCGTCCTTCCTTCCTATGAATATCTACGCTGGAAAGAGGGACTATACTGTTTTGACGACGCTCCATTCAGCGGTATCCTCGGTAGACTGGAGAAATACTATAATGTAAAGATAACCGTTGCCAGTCCTCAACTGCTGAACTACGGCAGCTTTACCGGCAAGTTCAGAGAGCAGGACGGCATCGAACATATACTGCGGACCATCTCGAAAGACCATCCTTTCAAGTTCCGCATCAACGAAGAAAAGGATTCAATTGTTATATATGAGTAAGAAAAAAAGATCGGAAAGTACCCCCATACTTTCCGATCCGAAACAGTCAAAAATCGACCTTAATCAATTTATTAACTTAACACAGTGACAAAGATATGAGAAAAATTTTGTTGATGAGGCTTTTTTATCTAAAAAAATTAGATTTTAAGCAATTATTGCAAACCTATGAAAATCACATTATTCCTTCTCCTGCTTGTTATATTTCAGGTGTACAGCGGGAACTGCTACTCTCAGAATGCCAGGGTCAGCATTCAAAATGCCCGGCTGAGGGTAGGGCAAGTTCTCGAGCAAATTGAATCGCAAACAGAATACTTATTTGTATATAACAAACAGAACGTCGATGTACGCCGTACCGTCGACATCAATGCAAGCAACCAAACTGTTTCCGAAGTACTTGACCAAATGTTCAAAGGGACAGACATCAAGTATGTGATGGAAGGCAAAAACATCGTTTTAACCAAAAACAGCAGGAGTGCTGAGGATAAGACAGACACTCTGCAGGAAATGGCTACTGTAAGAGGAAAGGTGACGGACTCCAAAGGCGAACCGATTATCGGTGCCAACATTCTTGAAAAAGGGACCGCCAATGGTGTTATCACCAATACCGAAGGAGAATTTAGTATGAATATCCCTCCTTATGCCACTATTGTCGTATCCTACATCAGTTATGAGCCGCAAACCATTGCCCTGAACGGTAGAAATAATCTCCACATCCGGATGGAAGAAAAGAGCCTCGCCCTGGAGCAAGTAGTGGTAACCGCCATGGGTATCCAGAAGAAAATGTCCTCATTGACCTATTCTACCCAACAGATAAGCAGCAGTGAGCTGACCCGTGCCAAAGAGCCGAACATGATTAATACACTGGCAGGAAAGACGGCCGGAGTACAAATCAATAAAACCGCCAATTTAGGAGGTTCTGCCAAAGTCGTCATTCGCGGTGCACGCTCTGCATTTGCCAGCGGCAACAACCAGCCCTTGTACGTAATTGACGGTGTTCCTATGCTGAACAGCTCAACAGAATCCACCTCCACCGTAATCGGCGGTAACTACGATGGATTGAACCGTGATGCCGGTGACGGGATTTCCAACTTGAATCCGGACGACATAGAAAGCATCAACATCCTGAAAGGTTCTTCTGCCGCCGCGCTTTATGGTTCGCAGGCAGCTAATGGCGTCATTCTGATCACCACTAAAAAGGGAAAGGCCGGACTGCAGCGCGTTACATTCTCCTCCAACCTGACCGTAAGTCACGCCATCAGTACCCCCGAATTCCAAAATACATACGGCCGGAACGAAGATGGCGGTACGGCAAGCTGGGGTACAAAAGGCAATGTAACGGACTATGACAACATAGGCGAGTTCTTCAGCAATGGCATCACCACTTTCAATTCGCTGGCTATCACTACCGGAAATGAAAAGGTACAAACTTATTTCTCATACGCCAACACCACGGCTAAAGGAATTGTGGACAATAACAAACTACAGAAGAATAACCTGAACCTACACGAAACGGCCAGCCTCTTCAACAACAAGCTGAAACTGGACGGCATTGCAACACTAATGACCCAAACCGTCAAGAACTCCCCTGCTACCGGCGGCTATTATCTGAATCCGCTGGTCAGCTTGTACAGTTTCCCACGTGGCGTAGACATGAGCACTTACAGAGAAAACTTTGAAACGTGGAATGCCGACCGCAATATGATGACACAAAACTGGATTGAAAAGAATGGAGATGGTACCGTCAGTGAATGGGGACAGAATCCCTACTGGCTGAAAAACCGCGTGCTCAGTGGCTACAAGCGTTATCGCGCTGTGGCATCGGCCAGAGCCAATCTGCACATTACGGACTACTTCAGCCTGCAGGTACGGGGTAATGTGGATTATATCAGTGATAAATTCGACAATAAGATGTATGCCACTACAGCTCCCAACATCGCCGGCAAATACGAGGACAAGGAAAACGGACGTTACATCTGGTCGGACAGCCAGGAAATCCAAGTCTACGGTGACGCAATGGTCTTGTTCAACAAGGAATTTGATGACTTTTCCCTCAATACGGCACTGGGAGCCAGCATCAACATGAGTAAAGTCAATTCACTGACGATAGACTCAAGGCTTGCTTCCCTCTACAAACCGAATGTATTTACTGTCCCCAATGTAGTGATGGACTCCAAAGCAGCCGTAAACCAGAGCATCGACAGCAAACGCACGCTCCAATCAGTATTTGCCACCATGCAGTGGGGCTGGAAAGGACTACTATACTTGGACATTACCGCACGTAACGACTGGTCATCCACATTAGCCCACACAGACAGCAAGAATACCGGATTCTTCTATCCCTCCATAGGAGCTACCTGGATTCTTAACAAAACCTGCTCCCTGCCCAAATGGATAAGTTTTGCAAAAGTGCGCGCTTCATGGGCGGAAGTCGGTAATGACCTCCCGATAGGAATCACCAATCCGGTAGACATCATCATGGTAGGCGGCAGTATCAATGTAAATACCGTAGAACAGCGCGGTGACCTGAAACCGGAAATCAGCAGCTCCATCGAATTCGGTACAGAATGGCGCTTCTTCCATCACCGCTTCGGGATAGACTTCACTTGGTATCAGACCAATACCAAGAACCAGTTGTTGAGAATGGACAATCCTACGGGCTCCACCTATAAATACCGGTATGTCAATGCCGGAAAAATACGTAACCAGGGTTTTGAGCTGACGGTAGACGCCACTCCGCTACTATACAGAAACTTTTCGTGGAAGAGTCTCATCAACATGTCCGCCAACAAGAACAAAGTAGTGACCCTGCATCCTGACTATCCGGAATTTTCCTACTACGAAGAAGGTTTCAACGCAGGCTATCAGATGCGCGTCAAAGAAGGAGGCAGCCTGGGGGATATTTATGGAAATGCTTTCCGCCGTAACGAGGATGGCAGCATCATGGTTGATGAAACCAGCAAAAGGCCTTTAGGAAATACCGGAAACAAGGATTTGCTTGGGAATGCCAATCCTGACTTCACGATGGGATGGAGCAACACACTTACCTACAAGAACCTGGAGCTCTATTTCCTGATAGATTTCCGCTTTGGCGGCGAAGTCATGTCACTGACACAGTCTGAGTTGGATGCCAACGGCGTGACCAAAGTCACCGAAGATGCCCGCACCCGGGGATATGTAGAATACCAGGGACAGAAGTTCAACGACCCGAGAGCATTTTACAGCGCAGTAGGCGGCAGAAATGCCATCTCCGAATATTATATGTACGACGCAACCTGCATCAGACTCCGTGAAGTATCACTGAGCTATTCTTTCCCGAAAACGATACTGGAAAACAGTAGATTCATAAAGGGAATCGACGTATCATTGGCAGCGCGCAACTTGTGTTTCTTAAAGAAGGAAGCACCGTTCGACCCCGATGCAGTAATGTCCGTAGGCAACAACAATCAAGGAGTAGACGTGTTTGGCATGCCTACTACCCGGAATATCGGCTTTAACCTAAGATTAACCTTTTAAAATGAATACCTTATGAAAAACAAGTGCATCATATTCCTTTTCTGCCATAGCATATTGCTGCTTGCAGCTTGCACCGGCGGTTTTGAGAACGACAACGAAATCAAGGGAGGTTTCTCGGACGACAAAAAGGAAATAGATTTCCAGAACCTAACTGCTCCATTCGAACCCATACAGTCGGGTATCTACTTCAATATAGGTTCTGTTGGCTTAAATTGGGTATGGCAGATGACACAATCCCTGAACCATGACATGTTCTCCGGCTACTTCATGGACCCTATTCCTAAATTCATGAAATCCAACGCCTGCTACAACCTGAACTCAGGCTGGACCAATGCCGTATGGCAATGTACTTACGGATATGTCTACACGGAGGTGCAGAAGGCAGAAAAGAACTTTTATGGCAATGACAACTTGAAAGGCTACCTCGGCATTACCGAAATTTTGAAAGTGGAACTGATGCACCGCATTGCCGATACATACGGTCCGCTGGTCTACCATCAACTGGGTGAGACACCCCGGGTTTACGGACAGCAAGAAGCCTATACACGCTTCTTTGCAGACCTGGACGAAGGGCAGCAATTGATAAGGGAATACCTGGACGAGGGCGGTGACAACAACAAATTCAAAGAGTATGATATGCTGACCAACGGCAAGACCTTGAAGGAGTGGTTAAAGTTTGCCAACTCACTACGTTTGCGCCTTGCCATGCGCATCTCCAATGTGGATGCAACACTTGCCAAAGACCAAGCAACCAAAGCACTGAATGACAATCAAGGTGTACTGGAAGGTGCAAGGGAAACCATCGCTGTAATGGGCAAGAACTATATCAATCCTTTGTGTGCCGTTGCCGGTTGGGGTGAAGTCTACATGAATGCCTCGATGGAATCCATTGTCAACGGTTATGAGGACCCGCGTGGCAAGAAATGGTATAACACCGCCCTTCTCGAAGGTTATCAAAAACAGTTGTTAGGCATTCCCATCGGCTTACCCATGAAAGACGGAGACGCCAACATTTACAGTTCTTGCTCTTCCCTCAACACAAGTACCATCGGCGAAAAGACCGGAGCCGTATTGATGAGTGCGGCAGAAGTCTGGCTGCTCAGGGCCGAAGCAGCCCTCCGTGGCTATACCAAAGAGAATCCCCGCACATGCTATGAATACGGGGTAAGTACTTCATTTACACAGTGGGACTGTGCTGGTGCCTCCGAATATCTGGAAAGCGACAAAACCCCTGCCGATTATAAAGATGTAGTCTCGGGCGGCAAGGTAGGCAAGGACATGAAAGCCTTGATTACCATATCCCCCAAATGGGAAGAAGATGCAGACATAGAGACGAAACTCGAAAAGATTATTACCCAGAAGTGGCTGGCATGCTGGCCCGAAAGTTATGAGGCATGGGCTGAGCAACGCCGTACCGGATACCCCAAACTTTTCAAGGTCCAAAACAACACCGGAAAAGTGATTGATACGGATATCATGATCCGCCGCCTTCCGTTCTCGACGGACGCTGCCACTGCCGACCCGGCACAATACGCCACCCTCACGGAAAAACTGGGTGGCGCAGATAACGGCGCCACCCGCCTTTGGTGGGATACGGGGAAAAACTCTTTTTAGAACAGACTCCACGCAACCGTAAGCCCTGCCATCACAATGGCTACCATGCTCATCAGCTTGATTAGGATATTCAAGCTCGGACCAGATGTGTCCTTGAACGGGTCTCCTACGGTGTCACCCACGACTGTAGCCTTGTGGACTTCACTGCCTTTGCCGCCAAAGTTACCTTCTTCCACATACTTTTTGGCATTATCCCATGCACCACCGGCATTTGCCATAAAGATGGCAAGCACGAAACCACTGCTCAATCCGCCAATCAGCAGGCCGAGCACACCGGGAACACCGAAAATAAGTCCCGTCGCAATCGGAGCAATGATAGCTATCAGTGACGGAATCACCATCTCGCGTTGCGCCCCTTTCGTCGAGATTGCCACACAACGCTCATAATCAGGTTCCGTCTCTCCCGTAAGGATTCCCTTGATTTCGCGGAACTGGCGGCGCACTTCGTCTACCATATGGGCCGCTGCACGCCCTACCGCATTCATCGTCAATCCACAGAAAAGAAATGCCATCATCGAGCCCAGAAACATACCGGAAAGAACTTTCGGATTCATCAGCGTCACATCGTAGTTATGCATAAAGTCGAAGAAAGTGGCATCTTGAAGAGCCACGGCATCGCCATGAGGAAGCGACAGTTCGGTAGTCCCGAGGCGGGTCAGCCCGATACGGATTTCCTCGACATAAGAGGCCAGCAAAGCCAATCCCGTCAAAGCGGCGGAACCGATGGCAAAGCCTTTGCCCGTAGCGGCTGTAGTATTGCCCAAGGAGTCAAGCGCATCGGTACGCTTACGCACCTCTTCACCCAGACCGGACATTTCCGCATTGCCACCCGCGTTGTCAGCTATCGGTCCGTAAGCATCTGTAGCAAGCGTGATGCCCAATGTAGAAAGCATACCTACTGCGGCAATGCCAATACCATAGAGCCCCAGACCCACATTAGAGAAGTCGAAGCCCGAAGCAAAGAGATAAGAAGCAATGATACCTATCACCACGGCAATCACCGGAATAGCCGTAGAAAGCATTCCCAAGCCTATACCGGAAATTATGACTGTCGCCGGACCGGTCTTTCCGCTTTCACTCAGCTTTTGGGTAGGACGGTAGGATTGGGAAGTATAGTACTCCGTAGACCGCCCGATGATGATACCTACTATCAAACCCACTATCACGGAGCAGGAAATCCACAGCCAGTTGTCCAACTTCAGCAGCCACAGGATAAAGAAAGTGGCGACAACTATCAAAATAGAGCTGAGATTAGTACCGAAAGCCAGTGAGTTCAGCAAGTCCTTCATCTTCGCATTCTCTTTGGTACGCACGGAGAAGATACCGATAATGGAAAGCAATATTCCGACGGCTGCAATCAGCATCGGAGCGATTACGGCCTTGAACTGCATCAGCGTATCACCCGAGTGGATAAAAGCCGCAGCACCGAGGGCAGCCGTAGCAAGGATAGAACCGCAATAACTTTCGTACAAATCAGCCCCCATACCTGCCACGTCGCCTACATTGTCGCCTACATTATCCGCAATCGTGGCAGGATTACGCGGGTCGTCTTCGGGAATACCGGCTTCCACCTTTCCCACAAGGTCGGCACCTACATCGGCAGCTTTTGTATAGATACCGCCACCTACGCGTGCAAACAATGCCTGCGTGGAAGCGCCCATACCGAAAGTCAGCATGGTAGTGGTAATGATGCAGAGTTTATGGGTGGGAGTCATTACATCTTCCGGAATTACAGCATTCAGCAACAGATACCAGAAAGATATATCAAGCAAGCCAAGGCCAACCACTACCAGTCCCATCACCGCACCGCTACGGAAAGCCACGCGTAGTCCGGCATTCAGCGATGTGCGTGCCGCATTGGCAGTGCGAGCCGATGCGTAGGTAGCCGTCTTCATACTCAAAAAGCCGGAAAGTCCGGAAAAGAATCCTCCGGTAAGGAAAGCAATCGGCACCCAGGAGTTCTGCACTCCGAAACCGTATGCCATAATGGAGAAAAGGATAACCAGCCCCAGAAATACCCAGCCCACAATCTTGTATTGTTGGCGAAGGTAAGACATAGCACCTTTGCGCACAGCAGCGGCAATCTTAATCATCTGAGGCGTACCCTCACTCTCTTTCATCATCTGACGATGGAAATACCAGGCAAAACAAAGTGCCATAATAGAAGCGGCTGGAACCAGCCAGAATAGGATTTGGTCCATAGCATTTATTCGTATTAAAAGGTTGAAC
>ERZ1504271.558-NODE-558-length-11953-cov-3.269037_pt1 | contig 11953 bp, 8 predicted proteins | sample MGYA00571875_ERZ1504271 | MGnify/ENA primary metagenome ERZ1504271 (study PRJEB39906, sample SAMEA3182108) | gut metagenome | biome: human; feature: gut; material: Stool; isolation source: human stools | place: Canada | collected 2013-04-25 ... | reverse complement strand
GTATGATATGAATACGCTGGCGGAAAAGACGCTGCCGAAGAGCTTCAAGTACATGGCCATTCCGGGTGAGCAGACCATGGAATTCAATGGCGCTGAAGTTCCTTACAAGATGGGGCAGCTGCAGATTACGCTGAAAAGAAGCCAGAAGTTCTACTCCGGCTATATCATCCGCACGACGCTTCCTCCTGAAGTGGCTGATGCCATGCATCCGTATTTCAGGCTGAATCCGACTGTAACGGAATGGAGGGGGCTTGCTCAGCTCAACCGCGCTCTCATGAACCCGTCCTCGCAGCTCAGGAAGGGAATCGACAAGACGCTTCTGAACCTTGCCGTCAATGCACTCGGGCAGGTCGCAAAGGAAGATGTCAAAGTCGAGATTTCGGACATTGAACCATTCCGCCGCCTGGATGCCGGCGAAGCGTACGTGTATACGGCAGGCGGCCGTATCGTTTATGATGCGCAGGGGCTTTTGATGCCGATGTATGCGCGTTCCTATTTCTTCCTGGGTGAAAACGGACTTGAAGTCATGATGCTTCTTGCTCCGGATGAAGGCAAGGACATCCTTGTCTATGCCATCGATGATCTGGCCAAGGCAGCCGCTAAGGAAGATCTTCTTGGCGCAGGCGGCTACGCGGATATCAGTGTCATCCTCGGCCGTCAGGAAATGGGTCTTGAAAAGGATTTCGAAGCAGGGGAAAGTGAAGCTGACGAACAGAAGGAACAGGAGCAGATCACACAGAAAGCACAATAAGAAGGACGGAGGCCGTATCGGCTTCCGCCTTTTTTGACCATTTTTGACTATTCCAATTTGGTAAAAAACAGGCTGTTTCCTATGCCTATTTTGTGGAGCAGGTTTTGTTTTTGTGGTAAGATAGGATTGTGATTTTCGGAATTGACGCATTGTCCGTCGCCGCAATATTTTGCGGATTTATTGGAAGGAGTGTTGAACTTTGTCTGCTATCAGACGTTTATATGTACGCAAGAAAGAAGGATTCCGCCAGGGTGAGGAAAGCCTCACTTCCCAGCTGAATGAAGTACTGGGAAACCGCCTTGCGGAAACCGCTGTGTACCACCGCTACGATGTGGACGGGCTGACTGAAGAGGATTATGAAAAGGCTGTCGCAACTGTCTTCTCTGAACCTCCGGTCGATTCCGTAGAGGAAGCGCTCCCGAAGGGAGACCTTGTCATCGGCGTAGAATTCCTGCCAGGCCAGTATGACCAGAGAGCAGATTCCGCTGAACAGTGCCTTGCCATCGTTACCGGCAAAGACGGCGCACGCGTACGCTGCGCGCTCGTTTATACATTCAATGGCGATTTCATTGAAGGCGACCGTGAAAAGATCGTGAAGTTCCTCGTGAACCCGGTCGAATCCAGGGAAGCAAGCCTTGAACCAGCCAAGACGCTCGATCTGCCGATTGAAGATCCGAAACCGGTTCCTACCGTTGAAGGGCTGACAGGCCTCGACGACAAGGGCCTTGACGAACTCATCGCATCCATGGGACTTGCCATGAGCCATGACGATCTCGTCATGATCCGTGACTACTTCCGTGATGAAGAAAAGAGAGATCCGACTGTCACTGAAATCCGCGTACTCGATACGTACTGGTCCGATCACTGCCGTCATACGACATTCTCCACAAGCCTGACCGATATCGGCGTGGAAGAAGGCAAATTCACGGCTCCGATCGAACGCGCTCTTGATGAATATAAAGAAACACGCATCACCATTTACGGCAAGGACACCAAGCGTCCTGTCACACTGATGGATATGGCAACGGCTGCTGTCAAAGCGCTCCGCAAGGAAGGCAAGCTGGAAAACCTCGATCAGTCCGAGGAAATCAATGCATGCACCATCAAAGTGAAAATCAAGACAGAAGCAGGAATCGAAGACTGGCTGCTCCTCTTCAAGAATGAAACGCACAACCATCCGACCGAAATCGAACCATTCGGCGGCGCAGCTACCTGTCTTGGCGGCTGTATCCGCGATCCGCTTTCCGGCCGTTCCTATGTATATCAGGCTATGAGAGTCACCGGCGCAGGCGACCCGAGAGCTCCTCTTTCCGATACACTGCCAGGCAAGCTCCCGCAGAGAAAGATTACTCTGGAAGCTGCCAAGGGCTACAGCTCTTACGGCAATCAGATCGGCCTTGCTACCGGACAGGTCCAGGAATACTACCATCCGGGATTCATTGCCAAGAGAATGGAAATCGGCGCTGTTGTTGCAGCAGCTCCGGAAGACCATGTCATCCGTCTCCGTCCGGAGCCGGGCGATGTCGTCATCCTTGTCGGCGGCCGTACGGGCCGTGACGGCATGGGCGGTGCTACCGGTTCTTCAAAGGAACTCAATACCGAATCCATTGAAACCTGCGGCGCAGAAGTACAGAAGGGCAATCCTCTGACTGAAAAAAAGATCCAGTGCCTCTTCAGACGCGGCGAAGTTACGCGCCTCATCAAACGCTGCAACGATTTCGGCGCAGGCGGCGTATCCGTCGCTGTAGGCGAACTGACTGACGGCCTTGATATCGATCTCGACAAGGTACCGAAGAAGTATGAAGGCCTTGACGGAACAGAGCTTGCTATTTCCGAATCCCAGGAAAGAATGGCTGTCGTCGTCAGAAGCGAAGACGCTGAGCAGTTCATCAAGTTCGCAGCAGAAGAAAATCTCGAAGCTACCATTATTGCTGATGTCACCGATACGAAGAGACTTGTCATGAAGTGGAGAGGCGATACGATCGTCGACATTTCCAGAGCCTTCCTCGATACGAACGGCGCTCAGCAGATCAAAGAAGCTTATATCAAGAAACCGGCAGACGAAGGCTTCTTCGGCGTGCCGCAGATCAAATCCATCAGGGAAACCTGGCTTGAAGGCATGAAGGACCTCAACAACTGCTCGCAGCAGGGCCTTTCTGAACGTTTTGACTCCACTGTCGGAGCGGCTACCGTCCTGATGCCGTTTGGCGGCAAGTACCAGAAGACACCGACCGACGGCATGGTTGCCAAGTTCCCGGTCAGAAAGGGTGAAACCGATGCAGCAAGCTTCATGGCGCACGGCTTCGATCCCGATCTTGCTACATGGAGCCCGTTCCATGGTGCTGTCTATGCAGTCCTCCTTTCCGTCGCACGCCTTGTATCCATGGGTGCTGACTGGAGACAGGCATACCTCACGCTGCAGGAATATTTCGAAAAACTGACGGACAAGAACAGCTGGGGCAAGCCGGCTGCCGCTCTCCTGGGCGCATTCCATGCCCAGATGGCTCTTGGTCTTGGCGCTATCGGCGGCAAGGACTCCATGAGCGGTACCTTCAATGACCTCCACGTTCCTCCGACACTCGTATCCTTCGCTATCGCTCCGGGCAAAGCTTCTGAAGCTGTCAGCCAGGAACTGAAGAAGGAAGGGGACACGCTGATTCTCTTCGGCCAGCCGAAGGATGCTGAAGGCATGCCTCTCCTCGACGTATTCAAGGCTCATGCTGATTTCCTCTATGAAGAAGTCAGGAAGGGCCATATCGCTGCCATGAAGGCTGTCGATCACGGCGGAGTCGCTGTGACGATTGCAAAGATGGCATTCGGCAACCGCCTCGGCGTGACCTTTGACAGCAAGCTGCCGCTTCCGAAGTATTTCGCAAACTTCTACGGCGCTATCGTTGTCGAAACGACACCGGAACTGGCTGCTGAATATGCAAAACAGCCGCACACGAAGATCCTCGGTACCGTCGGCGGAGATTCCATGAAGCTTCTGGGCGAGGAAGTCACACTGGACGAACTCCTCAAGGCTTACGAAGGCACACTGGACCCGATCTTCCCAAGACGCGCTGAAAATATCGATAAGGCAGATCCTGTCATTGAAGAAACAAAGGAAATCCCGGATTTCTACGTACATACCAATGTAGCAAGACCGAGAGTCTTCATCCCGACCATGCCTGGCAATAACTGCGAAGTCGACAGCGCAAGAGCTTTCGAAAGAGCAGGCGCTGTTTCCGATATTTTCATCTTCAGGAACAGGGATTCCGCTGAACTCAAGGCTTCTGTCGATGAAATGGCAGAACGCATCAGCCATGCGCAGATTGTCATGTTCCCGGGCGGCTTCTCTGCCGGCGACGAACCGGACGGCAGCGGCAAGTTCATTGCTGCCGTATTCCGCAACGAAAAGCTCAAGGAAGCCATGGAGCAGCTCCTCCACACCCGTGACGGACTGGCTCTTGGCATCTGCAACGGCTTCCAGGCTCTGATCAAGCTGGGACTCGTTCCTTACGGTGAATTCAAGCCGCTGACAGATACAGCACCGACACTGACATTCAACACGATCGGACGCCACCTGTCCCGTTTCGTAACGACCAAGGTCGTTTCCACCAAGTCCCCGTGGTTTTCTCTCTGCAAGCCGGGCGACCTCTACAGCATCGCTATCAGCCACGGCGAAGGCCGCTTCATCGCATCCGATGAACAGATCAAGGCCCTTGCCGCTAATGGCCAGATTGCTACCCAGTACACGGACCTTGAAGGAAATCCGACTTACGACAGCAGCTTCAACCCGAACGGTTCCTCCTGGGCCGTCGAAGGCATCACCAGCCCGGATGGAAGAGTCCTGGGCAAGATGGGCCATACAGAAAGAAGCGGCTCCAACATTGCCAAGAACATCTCCGGCAACAAAGCGCAGCCGCTCTTCGAATCCGGCGTGAAGTACTTCAAAGGCTGATTCTTGAAACAGCACTAACTGCATAATAAAAATCCCGAGGGCATGTGCCTTCGGGATTTTTTTATAATGTGTCTCAACCAGCCTTCATCGTTATGGAGAAGGTGATTTTTCCATCCTTGTACGATACGGAAAGGGGAGCCTGCAGCAGGGAGGATAGTTCTCCTGCGATGGAAAGGCCGATACCGTAGCCTGCCTTTTCGCTGTTATGGGATTCATCGTTCCGGTAGAACCTTTCAAAGAAACGGGAGTAGTCGACGCCCTCGCCTTCCTTGTAATCGTTCGTGACGGAGACGGTGACATTCTTCTTCGTGCCCGCTGCCGAGACGGAGATGGTGCCGCCCTTGTCGCAGTACTTGACGGCATTGTCGAGGAAGATATGGATGAGTTCGTTCATGCACTTCCAGTCGCTCATGCCTTTCAGTCCTTCCGGGCAGGAGACGGCGAGTTTCTTGCCGCCGTCTTTTACAAGGAGGTCGAATTCACTGGCCGCCGCGGAAAGGAGTTTCTTCACATCAAGCGGCTCTATCTTGAGCTGCAGGCGGCTCATTTCACTTGCCTTGGAAAGAAGGATGAGGTGATTGATAAGGTTGGAGAGGTGGCGCACCTGTTTTAAGATGCCCTCTGTCCAGTCATTCTTGCCATTCATCATTTCAATCGCTTCTGCATTGACGGAAATGATGGCAAGAGGAGTCTTCAGCTCATGGCTGGCGTTCGTGATGAACCGTTTCTGTGCTTCCAGGTTATGCACGAAGGGCGCGATGGCCTTGTTGGAAAGGAACGCGAAGATAGCGACATAGAGAAGGATGCAGAAGAAGCCGAACCAGATGGAATAGCTGAGGAAGGTATGGAAATCGGCAAAGTCTCTCGTGCAGTCCATGACGACGATGAGCTTGCTGCCGTCAGGATATTCCGTCTTCATGAAACTGTAACGCGCCTTGTTCTTCTGCATGAAGCCGGTCGCAGATGGAGACTGGAGCGCTGTCTTGGAAAAGGCGATGGCCTGGTCCTCAGAGAAGGCGACGATGTTCTTCACATTGACGGAAGTCATCCTGTTCTCCGAATCAAGATGAATGGAGAAGTAACGTGTCTGGTAAGCAAATTCAGGAGTATCTGCCGGGGAATTGGCACCGGGAATCGGGAGCCAGCCGGCAGAGGTGGTATCGTTCTCATGAATCCTTGAGGGAAGCGTGCCGCCGTTCTGCGTGATGGCTGTCATCGTATCAATGACGTGCGAGCGCATGGCCGCATAACCAAGCGTATTGATGAGGCCCAGAGCCCCGATCACGATGATGAGGACAGCGACCGTTGCCAGTAGGATGAACTGGCGGCGGAGCCGTTTGATGAGGTTCATGCTAATCCCTCCTTGGCATCAGAGTGAATGAACCGCCTTCCTCTCCATCGATCTGCAGATCCGACATGACGGCAAGGAGCTTGCCGCGGAGGTAGGAAATGTAAATCCATACGACGCTTTCATCGACATCCTCTTCCTTGCTCCAGATTTTGTCGAAAATGAATTTCGTATCCAGACCCTTCAGCGGATTCAGCATGAGGAGCTTCATGAGCTTCGTTTCCTTGCCGGAAAGGCGGATGGAATTATGGCAGGACAGTTCCTGTTCTTCCGAATCAAGGGAAGTGGAGCCTACATTGAGTTTGGATGGCGACATGTCCTGTCAGCGGCGCGTGAGCGAGCGACGGAAAACGGCTTTGTCAGATAGTCATCAGCGCCTGAATCAAGGCCGGAAATGCGGTCGTCGATTTCAGACTTTGCCGTAAGGAGTATGACAGGCGTCACGTCCCCCTTGCTGCGAAGGATTTTCAAAGCTGTCAGGCCGTCCATCACGGGCATCATGATGTCCATGACCATGCAGTCATAATTGTTTTTCATGGAAAGGTCCAGCGCTTCCTGTCCGTTCTCGGCAAGGTCGACTTCATAGCCGCTGTGCTTCAGGATTGTGGTAAGAACGTTGGACATGTCCCTTTCATCTTCTGCAAGAAGAAGTCTCATACAATCACTCCTTTATGAAAAAGGATGCGTCCCAGGCGCGGACAGCCCGCGGACGCACCGCTTAGTGTTCATCACGGATAAGGTTCCTGATCGTCTGCATGGAGAGGTCGCAGGAAGCAAGCTCGTCAGCGCAGCGCTTCAGCTCGCGGACGATCATTTCCGGATTCTTGATATCTTTCTTGTACTTCATCTGATGTTCCAGACTTGCCCAGGAATCCATGGCAATCGTGCGCAGCTGGATTTCTGCAAAGTACTGGCCCGGATTCTGTCCCAGGACGTCCTCAAAGGGCACGTCCATGCGGAGAATCATGTGGAAGCTCCTGTAGCCGTTCGGCTTGGCGCTTTTGATGTAGTCCTTGCCGACGATGACTTTGGCTCCGGGAATGGATTCGATGAATTTGATATTGTCGTAAATGTCATTCAAAAAGCAGCAGACGATGCGGATGCCGATTGCGTCATGGATATCATAGAGCGCAGACTTCGGCACGGGCGGAAGGCCCTTTCTCTGGCATTTCTCCCGCATGCTGTCTTCTGATTTGATGCGGTAGATGAGGTGCTCGTAAGCAGGCTCGCCTGTTTCTTTTTTCTTTGTTTCGTTGTAGTTTTCTATCTGGGATACGAGGTGCTTGAGGACGGCGGGAAGTACCTCTTTGTGTTTTCCATAAATTGATTCAGCCATGTATGCCTCCTGAAATAGTATATCTTTTATTATATCACGGAATGAGGGCGGGCGAGGAAAACGGCTAATAATTTATAACTTGTTGAAGTTTCCGAAAAGCCCGAAAAATCTAAGAAAAAATGAATGGGAATACGGTTTCTTTATACTATGCGGACTTTTCAAATTTGCGATAATATGGTAAAATTAATTGTATTTCTAGTATAAGCGTATATAAAGACAGGCAGTCCTGCGGATTTGTGCAGGAGCCGTTGTTTTTAGAAGTAGTACCCGAGGGGGAAAAGGAAAGAAATGAAAAGAGAAGATATTCGTAACATTGCCATTATCGCGCATGTCGACCATGGTAAAACGACTCTCGTAGATGCCATGCTGAAGCAGAGCCATATTTTCAGAGACAACCAGAAAGTGGCTGAACGTGTCATGGACTCGAATCCTCTGGAAAGAGAAAGAGGAATCACCATCCTCGCCAAGAACACATCTGTGATGCATGACGGTGTAAAAATCAATATCGTCGACACCCCAGGGCATGCCGATTTCGGCGGCGAAGTAGAACGTATCCTCAACATGGTTGACGGCGTTCTTCTTCTGGTAGACGCACACGAAGGCCCGATGCCGCAGACGAAGTACGTACTGCGCAAGGCCCTTGAACATAAACTGAAACCGATCGTTGTCATCAATAAGATTGATCGTCCGGATCAGCGTATCAGCGATGTAGAAGGCGAAATCCTTGAACTGTTCATGGAACTCGACGCTACTGACGAACAGCTTGATTTCCCGCTCGTTTATGCATCCGCAAGAAGCGGCATTGCAAAACTCCATATGAATGATGAAGGAAAGGATCTCACTCCTCTCTTCGATACCATCCTGAAGTACTGCCCATGCCCGGAAGGCGATGCTGACGGCGGACTGCAGGTCATGGTCACCACCCTTGAAGCTGACGACTACCTCGGCAAAGTCGCTATCGGCCGTATTACCCGCGGTACAGCTAAGCAGGGCATGACCGTTGCCATCACTGACGGTGAAAAGATCCGCACCGACCACATCGGTGCTCTCTTCAACTGGCAGGGAATGAAACGTACACCGGTCACCGAAGCTAAGATGGGCGACATCATTGCTATGGCCGGCTTCAAAGACATCAACATCGGCGAAACCGTTGCTGACGCAGCTAATCCGGAAGCTCTTCCGGCTATCCATATCGACGAACCGACCCTGTCCATGGTATTCCATGTCAACAAGAGTCCGTTCGCAGGCAGAGAAGGCGACTTCGTCACCTCCCGCCACATCCGTGCAAGACTCTACAAGGAAATCGAGACCAACGTGGCTCTCCGCGTAGAAGACACTGATACATCCGACGCATTCAAGGTATCCGGCCGCGGCGAACTTCACCTGTCCGTCCTGATTGAAACCATGCGCCGTGAGGGCTTTGAACTCGAAGTTTCCAAGCCGCAGGTTATTTACAAGGAAATCAACGGCAAGAAGTGCGAACCACTCGAACGTCTGACCATTGAAGTTCCGCAGGAATTCATGGGTGCCGTTATGGAAGGTCTTGGACCGAGAAGAGCAGAAATGATTTCCATGGAAGAAATCGCCGGCTACATGAGAATGGAATTCTCCATTCCGGCCCGCGGCCTCATAGGCTTCAGAAATGAACTGCTGACCACCACCAGAGGCACAGGCATCATGTACCACGTATTCCAGGGCTATGCTCCATACAAGGGCGATATTCCGGAAAGAACAAAGGGTTCCCTCGTCGCATTCGAATCCGGCACGACGACCGCTTACGGCCTGAACTCCGTTCTCGACAGAGGAGAACTCTTCCTTGAACCGGGCGTAGAAGTTTATGAAGGCATGATCGTCGGCGAAAATGCCCGCGACCAGGACATGGACGTCAACCCGTGCAAGAAGAAACATCTGACCAACACCCGTGCATCCGGCTCCGATGATGCCATCAAGCTGCCGCCATGCCGCAAGTTCACTCTGGAAGGCGCTCTCGAATGGATCAACGACGACGAACTCGTCGAAGTGACACCAAAGAGCATCCGCATGAGAAAGATGGTTCTTTCCCGCCAGGCTCGTTATAAGAACGCAAACGTTAAAAAAAGCCAGCAGTAATTGCTGAATGAAATATCCGCGCCATCAAGACGCGGATATTTTTATGTCATTGAGACTTCGGCAGACCTTTGAATGATTGAAATTCATTCCGAATATCTTTTCCGTCTGTTCCAAGAGTGTCAATTTCATGTATAATAAGTTAGGATTTCATAAAGGCCGGACGGACGGCGGAAGGAGAGTGCCATGGAAGAGAAAATCACTGACTCTACAGCGGTGTATTTTCTGAAGCGCATGATCAATCGTTTCAATGACGATAATGTCACAGCGCTGGCGGCAGAAAGTACATACTACTTCATACTGGGACTGATTCCTTTCATGATCTTCTTCGTGAACGCCATGCTTTTCTTCGCGGCACCGCAGGTCGACCTTATTACAAAGGCAGTCCATTACTTACCTCAGCAGGTCGCTGTCACGCTGCAGGCCAACATCAACCGTATCCTGCAGGCAAGAAGCTCCATCTGGCTGGTTGTCGGTCTTGCTACCGCCTTGTGGACAGCCTCCCAGGGGGTCACGACGCTGATCCGGTCCATGGACTGCGCCTTCTATGGAGACAGGGACAAGCAGTCTTATATCAAAGTCAAAATCAAGTCACTCATCTTCACGATGCTCATCTCATTTGCGATGATCCTTTCCCTTGGTCTTATCGTTTTCGGAAACGCAGTCGTCTATGCGATTGCCTACTACTTCAATGTGGCGGATGTATTTCTTGAAATGTGGACGATGGCCAAGTTCGGCATCCCGTTCGTAATCTTCACCTTTTCTCTGGCAGGCTTCTATCAGTTCGCGCCGGCAGGAAGGAGAAGCGAGTGGAAACGCATCATTGCGGCATCCTTCATCGTGACAGTCGTACTCTTGGGACTGACAGCCGCTTACGGGTACTACATCCTTCATGTATCATCCATGGGCATCACGTACGGCTCCCTGATCGGCTTGATCGTCCTCTTCATCTGGTTCCACCTGACAGCCATGACAATCATCACAGGCGGTGAATTCATCATGGTATGGGATGAAACAGCAAGACGACATGATCTGGACGAAATCATAAAAAGTGAATAAAAAAATGGCAGTAAAAAAGATGTGATCGAAACCGGTCACATCTTTTTCGTTTCTATCATGGAAATCAGGGTTTCATGTTCAGGTTGATGAAGCTCTGCATTTCTTCAAAGGCATCGACACTGTCCTGTATCTCAGGGACGCAGAAGGGGAAGTCGTGGGACATGTAGGGATAGACGGTGAGCGTCACTTTGACATCGTCAGAAGCGGCTTTCTCAGCAAGCTTCATGCCTTCATCCAGAAATACTTCGTATCCGCCGGTCTGGATCAGCATGGGAGGAAGGCCCGTGAGATCGCCGTAAAGAGGGGACAGGTAGGGGTCATCCAGCTTTGCGCCTTTGGCGTAGGATGGATGATTGATTTCGTAGAACATGTTTGGATTGATTTCGCCAAGGATCAGATCTTTTTTCACGCTGCCCTGTCTCGATGGAGAAATCGTTTCCATCGTCGTCCACGGGGAGTCAAGGATAAGGAGTCCGGGCTGGGGAAGCTTTTCATCCTTCAGCTTCAGCGAAAGAGCCAGGGCAAGGTTTCCTCCGGCAGAATCGCCAAAGACGATGATGCTCTTGGGATCGCAGCCGCCTTTGAGGAGTGACTGATACGCCGTGAAGGCATCATCCAGTGCAGCCGGATACGGATACCTCGGCGCAATCCGGTAGTCTACCATGTAGGTGTCCCTCGCATTAGAAAGGACAGACTGACGCATGCCGATCCTTCTGTATTCAGCATGGAGGGGCGTGGTGTATCCGCCGCCATGAAGCTGGAGGACGGTCCTGTTCGGCGAGCCCTTGGGATTCACCAGTTTTTCCATGTAGAAACTGCCCATATCAAATCTTGTGTAGGTCCAGTCATCCGGTACTTCAAAGGGATGGCTGACAGGCTTTGCATCCTTGGCAGGGTGGAAGCTGGCATACATTTCCTTATAGATATAGGCCTGCTTGGAAGCATTGTCCATCTGAAGGCCCGATTCAGGCAGCGACCAGGCAGGCGCGGCAGAAGCGGAGAAGCTTCCTGTGAAAAGGGCAAAGCCCATAATGCCGGCAGCGGCAAGACGTGAAAGTTTCCTGTTCATAAAATCCTCCTTGACCTGTTTTTATAATTTGTATATATCATACCCCAAAAAGAGTCGCCTGTGTCAAGGAATCAGATAAGGAATTAGAAAGAGGCAATGAAAAAAGATGTGACCGAAAATGAAGGGGCACATCTTTTGTTTCTGTGATGGGAATCACGGTTTCATGTTCAGGTTGATGAAGTCACGGATTTCTGCAAAGGAATCGATGCTGTCCTGAAGCTCCGGCAGGCAGAGCGCAAAGTCATGCGACATGCCGGGATAGACAGTGAGCGTCACTTTGACATTGTCAGCAGCGGCTTTCTTCGCCAGCTTCATGCCGTCATCAAGGAAAAGCTCATAGC
>ERZ1504271.524-NODE-524-length-12651-cov-4.343284_pt1 | contig 12651 bp, 10 predicted proteins | sample MGYA00571875_ERZ1504271 | MGnify/ENA primary metagenome ERZ1504271 (study PRJEB39906, sample SAMEA3182108) | gut metagenome | biome: human; feature: gut; material: Stool; isolation source: human stools | place: Canada | collected 2013-04-25 ... | reverse complement strand
CCATGTATCGCCAATAGGCAACAGTTGCTTCCGCTTCAGCCCAACCCATATCGGCAGCCTTTTCGTAATACGGAAACAAATAACTCATATCCCGCTTTCCATAACGAGCTTCAGAATATTGCGCACCCTTCTGTGCCCATCCCGCACCGCTAAACACAGCTACACGGTCGCATACCTGCATTACCTTCTCCCACCAGAATTCATATTCTTCTGCATTGAGATCGACCTCTACGTTACAGTCAAAAGCACTGAATATCAGTTCAAAAAAATCTTCTGTCAGTTTCTCGTCTTCTTTTGTGTCCAAAGCATATTCACATACAGCCAATGCTTCCCACCAATTTTCCGCATTTAATAATGAGGCCGGTGTATACTGTGGAAACCATACTCTTGCAGGCTGTCCGGATGCTTTAATTCTAGCGGATAACTCTCCAAATTTCTCTTTTAAAATTTTCATGATATAGACTTTACCTTAATTTTGTGTTATTAGTCAATAAAAAAATCTCATAACGAGTGCAAGGTACTAATATTGACTGAATGAACAATAAAGAGTATCAAAAAAATAAAGTCTGATATACAATTTAGGCACAGATTATAATCCGAGAAGTTGTTGCAAACGTTGCACCGATGTTTCAATCTGCCAACGGTCTTCCAATTCGTCTGCATTAAAGATATATTGTGCCTGGTGATAAAAAGGCGCGCGTTTCTCAAGCGCCTGAACGATGAACGCTTTCAGTTCGTCATCCTCTTTCCCCTGAAGAATAGGGCGTTGCTGTTTAGCCACACGCAAGCGTCTGAACAGCACATCCGGATGCACATCGAGAAAAACCGTCTTTCCTGTCCGGTTCATAAAGTCCATATTATCAAAAAAACAAGGCGCTCCACCTCCCGTCGAGATGACCACATTCTCAAACTCGGCTACTTCATGAAGCATATTCCGCTCCAATTCCCTGAATCCTGTTTCGCCTCGTTCAGTGAATAATTCTCCAACGGTTTTGTGAAAACGCTCTTCGATATACCAGTCCAGATCAACGAACGGTATATCCATCTGCCGGGCAAATGCTTTACCCAGCGTGGTTTTTCCGGCACCCATATAGCCGGTAAGGAAGATACGAACCATAAATGACTAATTTTGCTCACAAAATTAATCATTTAATGAAGAATGAAGAATGAAGAATGAAGAATTTTAGCCATTATGCCATCCAATTCTTCATTATTCATTCTTCATTCCCGATTTATTTAAAGATTCTCACCCGTTCTTCAAGCGGCTGAAATTCTTTTTCACCCGGTTTGCCAATAGGAAGTCCGAACGGCATTTCCGCAATCAGATGCCAATGTTCCGGCAAGTTCCATGCACGGCGCACTTCTTCATCAATCAACGGGTTATAGTGTTGCAGCGATGCTCCGAAACCTACATCCTCAAGCATCACCCAGATAGCCAGCTGGTGCATGGCAGAAGTCTGCAATGACCATCCCGGGAAGTTCTCCTGATAAGACGGGAAAGCCTCCTGAAGTCCTTTCACTACCTTTTGATCCTCAAAGAACAGTACAGTTCCGTAGCCACAGGCAAAGGAATGATCTATCTTCTCTTCTGTCTTTGCAAAAGCTTCAGCCGGTACAATCTTCTTCAATGCATCTTTCACGATCTGCCACAGTTTCTTATGAGATTCTCCCAACAGGAGCACCACACGTGTAGTCTGTGAATTGAATGCTGACGGTACGTGACGCACGGTCATATTAACGATACATTCGATCTCCTGATCGGATATAGGTGACTGATTAGTAATTGAATAGTAAGTCCGACGTTGTTTCAAAGCTTCACTAAAAGATCTTTCCATCATAGTTCCTTTCTTATTTTATATTCTTAAAACTCTCTTTTTTTTATAACAAGTATCCCCCCTAACTTGTTCAGTTAGAGAATATATTTGTACCTTCGCAGCGTCAATTCATTGACTATCTAAATTTATCGTCAGAAAAATGGCAAAACAGAAATTTTATGTCGTATGGGAAGGCGTCATACCCGGAATTTACACTTCCTGGACAGACTGCCAGCTTCAAATCAAAGGATACGAAGCTGCCAAATACAAATCATTCGATACGCGCGAAGAAGCGGAACGCGCGCTGTCAATGTCTCCATACGCTTATATCGGCAAAAATGCAAAGTCTAAAGCAGGAGGTTCCAAACCTTCGTCAGATACTTTACCCTCTTGCGTGATCGACAATAGCCTGGCAGTCGATGCAGCCTGTAGTGGCAATCCGGGACCGATGGAGTATCGTGGAGTACACATTGCCAGCCGGCAGGAAATTTTTCATTTCGGCCCGATGAAAGGCACGAATAATATCGGCGAGTTTCTAGCCATCGTACACGGGTTGGCGTTGTTGAAGAACAAAGGTTTCGACATGCCTATTTACAGTGATAGCGCCAATGCGATCAGCTGGGTACGACAGAAGAAGTGCAAAACCAAGCTCCCCCGCACTCCGGAAACGGAAGAACTGTTTTTATTGATCGAACGGGCAGAAAAATGGTTGCGGGAAAATACATATACCACTCGTATCCTGAAATGGGAAACGAAAGAATGGGGAGAAATTCCGGCCGACTTCGGCAGAAAATAAAAGAACATAAATTTCAATCATAAGAAAAGATGAAAACATTGACTTCAAACAAAGCTTTCTGGCTGTTATTAGTCATTTGCGTAGTTACTATCCTGCCTTTCCTCGGCTTGTCGGAATACCACACGAAAGGTGAGCCTCGCGAAGCTATTGTTTCCTATTCCATGCTGGATAGCGGAAACTGGATCTTACCCAGAAACAACGGAGGAGAAATGGCTTACAAACCGCCTTTCTTCCATTGGAGCATCGCTGCTGTATCAGCAGTAGTGAACGGAGGGCAAGTCACAGAAATGACCTCCCGCCTGCCGTCCGCCATCGCCTTGATTGCCATGACTCTCTGCGGCTTTCTGTTCTTTGCCAAAAGAAAAGGAGTGCAACTGGCGTTATTGGCTGCCTTTATTACCCTGACTAATTTCGAATTACACCGGGCCGGAGCCAACTGCCGGGTGGACATGGTATTGACAGCGCTCACCGTTGGCGCTCTATATTGTCTCTACAGATGGTATGAGAAGGGGCTCAAAGGTATTCCCTGGCTGGCCATTCTCCTGATGAGTTGCGGAACACTGACTAAAGGACCGGTAGGTACTATCATTCCATGCTTAGTTGTAGGCATATTCTTGTTGCTCCGAGGTGTCAACTTCTTCAAGGCATTCCTGCTGCTTTCCGCCTGGGCTATCCTTTCTCTCATCCTGCCTATTTGCTGGTATGTAGCTGCTTACCAACAAGGTGGAGAAGAATTCCTCGCATTAGTGATGGAAGAAAACCTCGGCCGTATGACGAATACCATGAGTTATGATTCATGCGTGAATCCCTGGCACTACAATTTCGTGACCTTGTTTGCCGGATATGTTCCCTGGACACTGTTAGCCGTACTTTCTCTGTTCAGCCTGACTTACCGTAAGTTCAATATCCAGCCAGCCGCCTGGTGGAAACGTTTCACTGCTTGGATAAAGAATATGGATCCGGTAGATTTATTCTCTTTCACCAGTATTGTCATAATCTTCGTCTTCTACTGCATCCCGCAGAGCAAACGCAGTGTTTATCTGATGCCTATCTATCCTTTCATTGCTTATTTCCTTGCCAAATATCTATTTTATCTGGTCAAGAAGCAATCCAAAGTCATCAAAGTATATGGAAGTATTCTTGCGGCAATCAGCCTGTTGCTGTTCACTTGCTTCATTGTGTTAAAATGTGGGCTCATCCCTGAAACAATCTTCCACGGCCGTCACGCACAGGACAACATTAATTTCATGCGCGCCATACAGAATATTAGCGGAGCAGGAGCCTTGTTGCTGGTTGCCGTTCCTACCATCCTCGGTATCTACTGGTGGTTCTATCAACGGAAACATGCATTGAGCAACCGCTTCCTGTATGCCCTCGTCGTGCTTACCATGGGATTATACCTTGCATTGGACGGTGCTTATCAGCCGGCAGCATTAAATTCAAAATCCGTCAAATTCGTCGCTGCAGAGATCGAAAAGATTGCGCCGGAAAGCGAAGGGACTATGTACGAATTCATTGAAGAAAGTCTGCATGCAGCAGGTGACCCTGTACATTACTTCGAGATTAATTTCTACCTGAATAACCGTCTCGACAACTTCTACCAAAAACGTCCTGCCAAAGGTTTCTTGTTGATCGGCACCAATGACGCAGAGAAATATCTTCCTGAATTTGAGAAAGAGGGGTATCAGTTCGAACAGGTTTACGAATCTCCTAAACGAGTGCTCCGGCAAATAGCCAAAGTATACAAGTTCATTAAAAACGAACAGCCTGAAAAAACCGAAACTACTCCTATTGTTGAGTAAAAGGGACAGAATTTACCGTTTTTCCATGCTTCACAAGAAACTCTGCCGATTGGAGCATGGAAAAACTATATTCTTTTAAAGGCAAAAAGCGATCATCCATCGGAACGGCTTTCAATTTGCCATTGTCTATATGATAAGTAAATTCCTGCTGCGTCTCGTAATTATAAAGATACAATAACGTATCATTGCGTCCCACAATCATATTGTCGGCAGTATAAAACATACAGGGACGTTCTTCTTTCAGCAAATCCACTCCAAAATTATTCTGTAGATAATCAATATTCAACAGCCCCAATATCGTAGGCTGTATATCTACCTGACCTCCAAAAGTGTTTTTCTCTTCCGGATGAATACGGCTGGAGTAAATCATCAGCGGGATATGGTTATAAGATTCCGGCAGCTCACATTCGGCGTCTCCCACCAATTTGCCATGATCTCCTTCCAACACAAATATCGTATTATCAAACCAGGGCTGTTTACGTGCCTCTTCAAAAAACTTACGCAAAGCCCAATCCGCGTACTCAACAATCTGCATCTCGGGTTCACTCGTTTTCGGATGGAAGAAAGGAGGTATCACATACGGCGGATGATTGCTGATGGACAACAAAGTAGCAAAGAAAGGCTCTCCGGTGGCAGCCCGCTGATTCAATACCGGAATTGCATAGTCATACAGGAAATCATCCTGTACTCCGAAGCTATTCACAACCTTATCAGCCGGATAATTTTCTTGTGAGAACACTTCATCATAGCCGTTTGTCCGGAAGAAAGCGTTCATATTATCATACTGCCCTTCGTGCGTCATAAAGAAAAGGTTATAATAACCGTTTTCTTTCAGGACAGTAGGCAGTCCCGAATAGCGGGGAATGACAGAGCCTTTCATGAGGTTTCGTTTCATCATCGCCGGGAAAGAATATAAGGTGGCATACAAACCATGATTCGTATGGATTCCTGCCGAATAGAAATTACGGAAGCTAATAGAACGGGTATACAGACTATCCAGGAAAGGAGTCAGCGTTTCTGATTGCCCGAAATGCTTCATCAGTTTACTGGACATGGATTCCATCATAATCAGTACAACATTGGGGCGACCTTGCTGCACGCTATCTGCTTTTGAAGCATGTCTGTACACAGCCAACGGTGAGACAGCTACCTCTCCCTGACGGTTGAGCAAAGCTTGCGCCTTAGTTATGGCTTCCTGCTCATCCATCAGATGCAAGTATTTATTTTCAGGACGCATATCATCCATCACACTCGTCAACAAATTAAAAGTCGGACTTACTCCCAATTGATTCAGAAAAGCATCCTGACAGAAATATGCCGCACTCACTTTGATCGGATTATAACCTGTACGCCCCCGAATTCCAAAGATGCAGAGGCCGATCAGACAAGCTCCGACCAGAACCACAACTCCTCTCTTCCAAAATGGGAACGAAGCGGAAATAGTAAGGCTACGACGATGGAAATAACGCGACAGACAGACAAGCCATACTATGAACCCGGCCAAGAAGAGCAGGAATAATCCGATGGACAAGTAATAGGCACTTTCTCCCAATATCATTCCGGCGGTAGTTCCTGCATAACCGAACCATTCGAATATAGAAGAATTGATATGCTTAAAGAAATAGGCAAAGTAGGGTATGTCCGACGCACTGATTAAATAGACCAGTCCATAAAACACACTGAAAAAGATTGTGAAGAAACGGAACAATGCTTTCCCATAGTAGTTGCAGACTCCACACACCACCGCAATTGCCAGCGGCAACAGAAGTATGTAACAACCGATCACATTATCAAACCAGACACCATGCACAAAAGCAAGCATTGAAAGGCTCTTATCCGACAAGGCTTCAGAAGTCAATTGATGATAGGATGAGATAAAAAGTACCAGGCGAAACAGTCCTGCGATCAGCAAAGCCGAAACATGTATTGTGAGTATATATACAATAAGATTTAGAAAACGTTTCATAATAGCCTTTTCTTTTTATGAATTAAATGAAAGAGATTTAATAAAATTATTTTCTCCCTTTGTAGATATAAACGAAATGAAGAATTAGGAAATTGATAGGTACTACAATTATCATCACCAGTATCGGCGCCAGAAGTTCGCCTGCCCCTATCCAAAGGAAGAGATTCAACAAACCAATCTCAAGCAGATAATTAATCAGATGACTAAAGCCAAACCCAACCGCATTGCGAGACGAGGGCTTGGAACGAAAAGTAAAAAAGGTAGTCAGGAAATAATTGCAAATAAATCCGACGGCATAACCTGCCGTAAAAGAGATATTGGCGTTTGCAACCAGTAAAACCAGACAATACACTCCGTAATGAATAGCCGAGGATACAGTGCCGACAACTCCGAAACGAACAAATTGCCAAAACTTATCCCGCCAGTCCGGATGCCTGTCAAATATAGCTTTACTTATCTTGGTCATCGTATAGTACTTCTTCCACATTATAAAGCGGACGACGTTTTACTTCTTTATAGATTTTCCCAATATACAACCCGACAGCTCCTATTGACATTAGAACAATTCCACCGACAAACCAGACAGACAACATCAAAGATGCCCAGCCATGCTCTGCCGTACCCGAAATTAAAGAATACAATACATAAATTCCTATCAGTATACTGATAAAAACAAATATAATTCCCAGATAAACAATACCGTAAATAGGCTTCACCGAGAAAGAGGTTATTCCGTCCAAGGCCAGGCTGAACATCTTTCTTACTGTATATTTGGAGGTTCCGGCTGTCCGTTCCCGGATTACGTCATCTACCGTAGTAGAAGGAAAACCCAGCAATGGGATAATACCACGCAAATAGACATTACGTTCTTGATAATGAGACAGCTGTTCCAGTACTCTCCTACTCAAAAAACGGAAATCCGCATGATTGTAGATTGTCTCTACTCCCATCCGGTGCTGTAATTTATAAAAAGCGGTTGCGGAAAGACGTTTCAGCATCGGATCTGCCTGGCGGGATACTTTCACCCCGTATACGACATCATATCCTTGTGTATAAGCATCGATCATCTCCTCAATCGCATTCAGGTCATCCTGCAAATCGGCATCAATGGTAATAACGGCATCACTCCAGTCTTTAGCGGTCATCATACCGGCCATGATGGCATACTGATGTCCTACGTTGCGAGCCAGGTTCATTCCTTTTATATATGGATTCGTCCGGTGCAATTGTTTAATAATGCTCCATGTACGATCTTTACTGCCATCATTCACAAAGAGCACAAAACTGTCGGCGCTGATCTTTTTTTTCGCCACCAAGTCATCAAACAAAGCTGTCAAACGGGTGGTTGACTCTTCCAACACTTCCTCCTCATTATAACAGGGGGATACAATAGCCAATTTAATCATTTTTCGTCCGGTTTATTTAGTTCAGCCAGTTTTATCTGCGCAAACTCCGAGTAAGTCATAAAAGGGTAGCCTTTTTCTTTCAGGTTGCGGATAAGCATATCCAAACGTTCCTCCATTCCTTTACCGGAATGGTTGCGGATGATAAAAGGCATTTTAAATTCAGGGTGTTCACCCAACGGATAGAACTCCCACGGGTGGAAATAAGTCACAAAATATCCGTCATGTTTCAATACCCGGTTTACCAGGCTTTGATAAAGCCACATCGGCAGATTATGACAAGACAGCCAAAATAGTGGGAAACGAATCCATGGAGTTACAGAAGCCGGGATCTGAAGTAGTTTACCTGTCATAAAGCAGGTACGCGGCTCTGATAAATGCATATATCTTCCGGGGATAAATGCGGGATTCAGTGAGGAGTTGTACACATACCCCATTCGTTCAAGTTCCGTATCTGATACGGGAAACATACGCGGTTGGCGATAGCCTTCTATCGTTCTGCCGGTAAGACGCTCCAGGATTTCTTTTGAACGGCTGACATCGGAAGCCTGCGGCTGCCAATGGTCACATCCATGCGCAGCCACTTCATGTCCTTCGTCCATAATACGCCGCATCACCTCCGGCGCATTTTCTGCAAAATTGCTTGTACAGAAGAAGGTGGCTTTCACCCCGTTTTTTTTCAGGCAGTCCAGTATCCGGTTCGTACCATAGACTGATACTTTCATCGCTTCATCCAACGGAAAGTCTACGCCATGTTCACGAGGTACATCAAATTCTTCTGTATCAAAACTTAATAATATCATTGCATTATCAAAAAATTACAATTGCCGCATTACAGTTGTTGCATATCATGCAGGCGTTTGTAATAGCCGTTTAATTCTATAAGTTCCTCATGCTTACCACGTTCTACAATCTCTCCTTCATACAACACGCAGATTTCATCTGCATTCTTAATAGTAGAAAGACGATGGGCAATAGCAATCGTCGTACGTGTTTTCATCAAACGTTCCAACGCTTCCTGCACGAGACGTTCTGATTCGGTATCCAATGCAGAAGTAGCCTCATCGAGAATCAGAATCGGAGGGTTCTTCAGGATGGCACGGGCGATACTGATACGCTGGCGCTGACCACCGGACAATTTACCACCACGGTCGCCAATATTCATGTTATATCCTTCCGGTTTCTCCATGATGAAATCATGTGCATTGGCAATTTTTGCTGCCTCTACCACTTGTTCCATTGTCGCATTCTCCACACCAAAAGCAATGTTATTGAAGAATGTATCATTAAACAAAATAGCTTCCTGGTTTACATTACCAATCAGACTACGCAAATCAGCAATACGCACGTCGCGGATGCTCGTTCCGTCAATGGTAATATCACCTCCCTGCACATCATGGTAACGTGGCAACAAATCGACTAAGGTAGATTTACCAGAACCTGACTGTCCAACCAGTGCAATCGTTTTTCCTTTGGGAACTGTCAAATTTACATGTTTCAGCACTTCTCTTTTGCCATCATAGCTGAAAGAAATATCTTTAAATTCAATCTTGTCATTCAAACCTTTCAACGGTTTCGGATTCGGAATCTCCTTAATCTTATTCTCTGCTTTCAGGATTTTATCAACACGTTCCATAGAAGCCAAACCTTTCGGAATGTTGTATCCTGCTTTAGCAAAGTCTTTCAACGGATTGATTACACTATACAGGATAACCATATAGAAGATGAATGTAGGAGCATCGATGGTTGCATTCTGTCCCAAAATCAATGTACCACCAAACCACAGTACGGCTACAATCAGAATAGTTCCTAAAAACTCACTCATCGGATGTGCTAATGCCTGACGAATGGCTACTTTATTCGAAGCATCACGCAATTCATTGCTACATTTGGTAAAGCGGCTAATCATTTTATCTTCTGCAATAAAAGCTTTGATAATACGCAATCCACCCAATGTTTCTTCCAATTGCGACATCGTATCACTCCATTTTGACTGTGCCTCCAATGACTGGCGTTTCAGTTTTCTTCCGACCGCTCCCATCAGCCAACCCATTCCCGGCAATACAACGATGGTAAAAAGGGTCAACTGCCAACTCGTTATAACCAAAGTGATAAAATAAAGAAGAATCAGAATCGGACTCTTCATCAACATATCCAACGAACTAGTAATGGAGTTTTCAACCTCTCCCACGTCACCACTCATACGAGCTATGATATCTCCCTTTCTTTCTTCAGAGAAAAAAGACATTGGCAAGCGCATTACTTTTGCATATACCATAATACGAATATCACGTACCACTCCCGTACGCAATGGAATCATTACAGCTGAAGAAGCAAAGTAACAACCGGTTTTAAACAATGTCATTATCATCAGGAATAATCCTAAAAAGATAAGGGCTATAGTAGGGCCATTATCCACTATCATTTGAGATATGTAATAATAGAAGTTATTCTTGGCAACATCTGCTAAATCACCACTACCCCATTCCATAAAATGATATACTTTATCCGCTCCTTCTGTTTTAAACAGAATACTCAGAATAGGAATTAAAAAAGTGAACGAAAATACGTTGAATACAGCAGACAAAATATTCAGCAAAATAGCCCAGCCGATATACTTCTTATAAGGCGACACGAAACGTCGCATTAGTTGTAGAAATTCCTTCATTATTTACCATTAAAAAAGTTAAGACCGCAAAGATACAATAAAACTGATTAACAGGCAGTAGTTTCAGCTAATTATTAACGCGATTTATCGAAAAGCACGTTTCAACAAACAAAAAACGACTCAATAATTCTCTTTCAACCAAATACCCAAGAAACGATCATATATTTGATACACTCCCTTTTCCTGGGTCACAAAATCCTTTTCCAGTAATCCTTTCAATGCTGCCTGCACAGAACTGGCTGAAGCCAGTCTGTATTTCTTTATGAAAGCACCGGAAGTGATAGCTTTCGCTTTTCCCTCTTTAGTGATAGCAATCAGTAACTCCTTTTGCTTTTCCGGCAAACGAAAAAGAATTTCCGAATAAGTATATCTAAATGAATCAATAATCTGCCGAATAGCCTCTGACACCATTTCCACTTTACAGACTCCGTGCTCCGGGGTCATATCATAAAGTGTATTCAATACTTTTTGTATATACCATGTGATTCCTTCAAACTGTTGATAAACTGTGGTAACAGCACTTTCTTCCATTTCTTTGCCTGCACGTTTGAAATGCATACATGCAAAACGAACGTATTCTTCTAAAGGAATACTTTCCAAATGCATCATTGACACACTTTGATAAAAAGGTCTGGAAGGCGTCAAAAACATATTCCCCATCACATGTCGCTGGCTCCCGGCAAAAATGAAACGCGCATTATTACAATGCTGCACATAAGTCCGGAGAGTAGCCTCTACATTTTTCTCTGCATACCCGGTAATCTGCTGAAATTCATCAATGGCAATCAAACAAGGCTTATCCGCTTGCTCTAAATACCGGAAGATTTCATCGAGCGTAGTAGCCGGAGCTTGTATATCTCCTAATCCCAAATTCAAAGAAGGCATACCATTCACATCAAAAGAGATACTGGCCTGCAAAGATTTCACACATTCCCAAAAACCATGCAAAGCTTTCTTCCCCACAGGTTTCAGTACTTCCAAAATCTCTTTACTAAGTGCAAATACCAAGTCGCGCAATGACCGGCTATCATATATATCAATAAAGAAGGTGTAATAGCCCTGCTTAATTTCAGGAAACTGAAAACAATGACGGATCAGCCCCGTCTTTCCCATTCGTCGGGTAGAGACAAGAGCCAGATTATTCCCATTCATCACTTCGCGTACCAACTGTTCGCTTTCTTGCTGACGGTCACAAAAATAATCAGCAGACACATATCCACTTGTTATAAAAGGATTTCTTATCATAGTCTTCGTATATCTCACGTTATTACGCAAAGATAATTATTATAAAATAATAAAATGCACATCTCGTGCATTATTTCATCATCACCCTTGCCCAACAGCCACCACATGATAATAAACTCCGCGTGTTTTCCTGAATGACTTTACTCCCAGCTTCTGCAAAATACGCCCGAAATAATTAACCTGTCCGGAAGAAATCTTCATTTTACTTGCCTTTTGTATCCGCTGAAGTATATCTGCAGCAAGTAACCATTCTCCCTCTTCTTCCTCTTCCGCTACCCGGTAATACACCTGGAACAACTGCTCGATTGCCGGCGACTGCTCAAACTCCCGGTTCGCCTCCGTCATAATAGCCTCTTCCTTCTCATCAAACCAGTAGCGTTCATTACTACGCAGCAGTGCCATTGCCTGCGCATACAATTGCTCATAATCAATAGGGCGGACCACATCAATCACTCCAGTCACCTCAACACCGATAAAACGGCGACTGCCGGAAGTATCCGTCAACAAATCTTTATGATTACTCGTTCCTATAAAAGAAGCATACCGACGCAATTCCTCCACAGCCGAAGCATTCGGACGTCGTGTGTTGACAACAGGCTTTTGCAGAATATGCTTGAGGAAAGACTGCTGATTGATACCAATCTGATCGAACTCATCCATATTAATCAATAAAAAGCGATTCAAGTATAACTCGGCATCCCGCTTCCGGCTGAAATCAATGCTATCCGTATAATAAGCCTGCAAGCATGGAGGCAAAATCAACCGGCAGAATGTAGACTTACGATAAGCCTGTGGACCTATCAATATAGGAGAAGTGCTATTTGCATGATTCTTTCCCATTCCACGCCAATGCGCTATCATACTAAGAAACCAACGACGAAACAATTGCGCCCAATGAGGATGATCGCAAGGAACTCGCTTGGCAAGATCGCCGATATGATCCTTACCATCCCAATG
>ERZ1504271.372-NODE-372-length-16601-cov-8.026290_pt1 | contig 16601 bp, 10 predicted proteins | sample MGYA00571875_ERZ1504271 | MGnify/ENA primary metagenome ERZ1504271 (study PRJEB39906, sample SAMEA3182108) | gut metagenome | biome: human; feature: gut; material: Stool; isolation source: human stools | place: Canada | collected 2013-04-25 ... | reverse complement strand
GCAGCGTCAGATGTGTATAAGAGACAGCGCCGATGCCGCTCGTGGCGTCGCTCACCCTCAAGGGGACGGCGGCACTCGGCGTATGGCTCCTTTATGTGCACCTGAGCGGCGAATACGACCTGAAAGGGCTTGCATACCGGCTCCTCGCCCGCAAAAACCGATAACAGTATGAAAGGATTATTCGTCGTCTTCCACGGGTTTTCGGCCCACAGCGGCATCAGCAAGAAGATCTTTGCCCAATGCGACGCACTGCGGCGCAACGGTGCCGACATCGAGTTGTGCCACATCGAGATAGCGCCCGACGGCACGCAGCGCCGAATGGTCGGCGGACAGGCGATCCGCACCTTCGGCAAGGGATTGCGGGCCAAGCTCGAAAAAAGGGTCTCGCTGAGCGACATCACGCGCTACATCCGCCACGAAGGGGTGGAGTTCCTCTACATCCGCCACGACCACAACGCCAGCCCGGTGCTGATCCACTGGCTGCGCAAGGTCAAAAAACTCGGCGTGCGGATCGCGCTTGAAATCCCGACCTACCCTTACGACGCCGAATTCGCGCAGTCGCCCGCGGTGCGGAAGCTCAAACTGCGCATCGACCGCATGTTCCGCTGCCGCATGGCCCGCTACATCGACCGCATCGTCACCTTCTCCGACGATACGGAAATATTCGGCCGCCCGACGATCCGTATATCCAACGGCATCGACTTCCGGAGTATCCCGCTCAAAACCCAGGTACACGGGGATCACCACAACTTACGGCTGCTGGCCGTGGCGAACATCCATTTCTGGCACGGCCTCGACCGCGTGATCGAAGGACTGCGGGACTATTACGCCGCCCCGCACCAGTGCATCGTCCGCCTGCGCATCGCGGGCGACGGCGTGGAAACGCTCATCGCAGAGTACCGCCGCATGATCGACGCATACTCCCTGGCAGAGTATGCCGAGGTCATCGGCCCCCGTTCGGGCGCGGCGCTCGACGCCGAATTCGAGTGGTGCGACATGGGCATTGCCAGCCTCGGGCGCCACCGCAACGGCATCACCGGTATCAAGACGCTCAAAAACCGCGAATACACCGCACGCGGCATCCCGTTCGTATACTCGGAACGGGACAGCGACTTCGACGGCATGGACTACGTGATGAAAGCCCCGGCCGACGACACGCCCCTCGACATCGCGGCGCTCGTGCGTTTCTACGACGGGCTGCACCTCACACCCGCACAGATCCGCGGCACGGTCGAGGGACGCCTCTCGTGGGACAACCAGATGAAACAGGTATTAACCGAACTTTTCGAAGCATGACGACCGTAGCGATACTCTTCTGGGCGGGGGTATTCCTCGTCTTCTACACCTACCTCGGATACGGCATCCTGCTGTGGCTGCTGGTGAAGATCCGCGAAGCCGTGCACCCGGCACGGCGGTACGCCTTTCCTGCCGACCCGCCCGAGGTGACGCTGCTCATCGCCGCCTACAACGAACAGGAGGTCGTGGCGGAAAAGATGGCCAACTGCCGGGCATTGGATTATCCGGCCGGAAAGCTCCGCGTGACGTGGATCACCGACGGCTCGACCGACCGCACCGTCGAACTGCTCGCCGCCTACCCCGAGGTGACGGTGCTGCACGACCCGCGCCGGGGCGGTAAGACCGCGGCGCTGAACCGGGCGCTGGGAATAGTCCGCACGCCGCTGGTCGTATTCACCGATGCCAATACGATGCTCAACCCCGAAGCCGTGGCGCAGGTCGTCCGCTGCTTCGAAGACCCCGCAGTGGGGTGCGTGGCCGGCGAAAAACGCGTCGCCGGGACAGGGAATACGGGCGCCGCCGCAACGGAAGGCGTCTACTGGAAATACGAGTCGAAGCTCAAGGAGCTGGATCACCGCCTCTACTCGGCGGTGGGGGCAGCGGGGGAGTTGTTCGCTGTGCGGCGCGAACTGTGGCAGACGCTGAGGGAGGATACGCTGCTCGACGATTTCGTCTGCTCGATGCTGATCGCGGCACAGGGATACAGGATCGCCTACTGCAAGGAAGCCTATGCGCTGGAGAGCCCTTCGGCCGACATGGGCGAAGAAGGCAAACGCAAGAAGCGCATCGCGGCGGGCGGGCTGCAATCGGTATGGCGGCTGCGCAAGCTGCTCAATCCGTTCCGTTACGGGGTGCTGTGGTTCCAGTACGTATCGCACCGCGCGCTGCGCTGGACGCTGACCCCCGTAGTGCTTGTCGCACTGCTGCCGCTCAACGTCGCGCTGCTGTGGTCGGGCCATCCGGCGCTCTATGCCGCGATCCTCGCCCTGCAATGCGCATTCTACCTGGCCGCCCTCACGGGATGGGCGCTGGAGCGCAGCGGGCACCGCAACAGGCTGCTCTTCATCCCCTACTATTTTCTCTTCATGAACCTCAATGTTTTCCGCGGGGCATCGTACCTGGCGACCCACCGCGGAAAGGGTGCCTGGGAGAAAGCCCGCAGAGCCTGACCGATTTTTGAACGGAACCTGAAATATTATGCTATATTTGCATGTCTAAACCTCTCCTCATGAAAAACATCGCCATAAATCCCGAGGACTACACGATCCTGGCCGTCGACGACATTGCCACCAACATCATGCTGCTGAAAGCCGTGCTGAGCCGTGCCAAATACAAGATCGTCACGGCATCGGGAGGTAACGAGGCACTCGAAAAGGCCGCGACGGAGCTCCCCGACCTGATCCTGCTGGACATCATGATGCCCGACATGGACGGCTACGAGGTGATCAAACACCTGAAGGCTGATCCCGCATTGCAGGACATCCCGGTGATTTTCCTCACGGCGCTGCACAACCCCGAAGACATCGTCAAGGGGTTCAAACTGGGAGCCAGCGACTACGTCTCCAAGCCGTTCAACCACGAGGAGCTGATCACCCGCGTATCGCACCACATCTATTTGGCGGCGGCGCAGCGCACGATCATGCAGCAGCGCGACGAATTGCAGGCCACGGTCGACGCCCGCGACAAGATGTACTCGGTAATAGCCCACGACCTGCGGTCGCCGATCGGCACGTTGAAGATGGTTTTCAACATGCTCTCGATAAACCTTACGCAGCAACAGATAGGCGAAGACAACATGGAGATGATCACGATGGGCAACAACATCACCGAGAGCACCTTCATGCTGCTGGACAACCTGCTCAAATGGACGAAGAGCCAGATCGGACGCATGAACACGGTGTTCCAGGAGGTCGACATTTCGGAGGTCGTGGTTTTCGCCAGCAAGATGTCCGACCTCGTGGCACAGGTCAAGAACATCGCCGTCGAATACGACATCCCCGGCCCGATTACCGTCCCGTGCGACGTAGACATGGTGAAAACGATCATGCGCAACCTGATGTCGAACGCCATCAAGTACAGCAACGAAGGCGGACGGATCGTCATCAGCGTGCGGGAAACCCCCACCCATGCCGTAATAAGCGTACGCGACTTCGGCACGGGTATCAGCGAGGAAAACCTGCCCAAACTGCTCAACCCCGAAATACACCACACCACCTACGGCACCAAGAACGAAGAGGGATCGGGGCTGGGCCTGCAGCTCGTGCAAGACCTCACGCGCCGCAACGGCGGGGAGCTGACCATCGAATCGACACTGGGCGAAGGCTCCACGTTTACGTTCACCATCGCCAAGGTGCAACCTAAGTCCGAGACCGTAGAAGACTCGGAGGGGGGGGGTATTGCGCGTCCCTGAGCGATAAATGGTTCGATAGTCTGACCGCATTTTTCCGCGTGGAAAAGGCGGAAGAGACGATATCTCCGTAAAATCCGGGCGGACACGCACAGATAGTTCCCCGAAAAGGTCGCCATGAGCGATCTTTTTGTTATATTGCAGGATAAAAACCCGACCTCGCCATGAAGTATTGCAGTACAATCCTCGTGGGGCTTCTCTGCACCGCCGCCTGCCTGGCGCAGACCCCGCTGCCCGAAAGCCACCGCACCTCCCCGGAAATATTCATCTATAAACCCGATGCCCGAGAGCTCCGCGAACTGCATGTGAAAGGCGCGGCGCCCGACGAAGGGATGCTGCACACGTTCGTCGGCAAATATGCTGCAGCGGAAAAAATTCCGCAGCTCCCCCGGGGAAACTACCTGCGGGTCTGGACGGACGGAAACGAACTCGTATACAGCGACCATGTCGTGGACAATTTCTACTACCGGCTCGTCAAGGACGAGCAGGTGATGCTGATACTCTGCGACACGCTGGGCAACACCATCGACGATGCCGTGGTAAAACGGGGCTCGAAACGGATGAAATACGACCCTGCCACGCGCACCTACAACCTGCCGCGCATCCGCGGCGAAGAGGCCACGGTCGAAGTAAACAACGACGGCGTACTGCATTACATCACCATCGCGAACGAACCGGACTACACCTACCGTCCCGGGTTCTTCAAAACGGCCTGGGGAAAGGTCAAAACAGCCTTCAAACGGGTTTTCGCACCGGGGAAACTGCCCGCGCGGGACAAGTACGACGGATTCGTGGTATTCAGCAAACCCAGGTACAAACCCGGGGAAACGGTGAAATTCAAGGCGCACATCAACCGCAAAGGCAAGCCCCTCGACGGGAAGGTCGACGTGGCGCTCGTTTCGTATTACTCCCCGTCGATAGACACGACCCTCGTATCGCTGGCGCCCTACCGTCCCGGCATGTACGCATGGGAGTTCAGGCTTTCGGACAGCCTCCGCCTCCACCTCGACAAGGATTACACACTCCGTTTCCGGACGGGCGACAAGCGTGCGAATAACGTCACGGGCCGTTTCCGCTACGAGGAGTACGAACTGGGCAAGCTCACCTTCACGGCCAGGGCCGACAAACAGAAATACGCACGGGGCGACACGGTGAGGATTTCACTGAGCGCCGTGGATGAGAACAACATGCCGGTATACGACGGACGGGTAAAGGTCTTGGTCAAACCCGCCAGGTACATGGGCTGCAAATTCCTCGCCCGCACGGCATTCGTCCCCGACCGGCTCTGGGAGCATACGTTCGGCATGGAGGGCAAGTCCACGAAGGAAATCATTCTGCCCGACTCGATATTCGTCGACGGCGTGTCGATGTATTACGACGTCGCCTGCTCGTTCTTCGATGCGGGCAACGAACGCAGGGATGAGCGCATAAGCCTGTACCGGGACGCAAGGCGGAGGCGGATCGACTATTCGGCCGACCAGGGGATGCTCGCCCTGCGTGAACTGTACGACGGCAAAAGCGTCGAAAGCCGTGCCCTGGTAACCGCCTACAACCCGGAATACGGGATCGTATGGCAGGATTCGGTCACATTGCCCTGCAGTGTGCCGCTGTCGTGGATCGTCAGCGAATACGAGGTGCAGAGCGCCACGGCATCGGAGGACATCGAGGTCGGAAAGCTGCCGGGCGAACTGATCGGGCACCGCTTCTTCCGCTGGGACGGCAACGTCCGGCTGGTGGTGAACAACCCCGCGAAATTCCCGTTCTGGTACACGATCTGCATGGGGGACAAGACGATTGCCAAAGGGTATGCCACCGAACTCGACTTCGCGCGCAAGGACAACGGCCGCAAGGGCTATTCGATGCAGATAGCCTATCTGCAGGGGGAGAATGCCCGGACGATACGCGGCGAGCTGCCCTTCACGGAGAAAAACATCACAATGGAGGTAAAGACGGCGGCGACCGTCTACCCCGGACAGAGCGCAAAGGTCGAAGTGGCGGTGAAAGACCGCAAGGGACGCCCGGTGAAAAATGCCGACGTGACGGCCTATGCATTCACCTCGAAATTCGAAGCCCTGCCGCCAGAAGTGACGATCTACGGGAAATCGGCATCGGGAAAGGCCATCACCCCGAAAAACTACGAAGCCGACGAGGATTTCCTCTACAACACCCGCAGCAGGATGGATTGGCCGCTGTGGCGGCAGCGCATGGGACTCGATTCGATCGAATACTACAAATTCCTCTACCCGGAGCCGTTCTACGCCTACACCGAGGAAGTCCCCGGAAGACTCACCCAGCTATCCCCCTATGTGGTCGTCGACGGGGAAGTGCAGGGTATCCATGTCCTGTGGATCGACGAACAACCCCACTATTTCAAACAGGCGCAGCAACTGACGCCGTACAGTTTCCCGATATGGCCGGGACTGCACACGCTGCGGCTGCGCACCTACGACAGGGAGGTGACCGTCGAGAACGTCTATGCGGGCGAAGGGCTGAAGACCATCGTTTCGGTAGACGGCGGACGATCCGCAGTGCAACCCTGGGAGGCTTCCGGGGACAACCATCCCGTACGGATCTCCGTCCGGGAATACGGAAGAAAAGAGAAAGGCATGCTCACGCAGCGCGAGACAGCGCTGCTAACGCGGCACATGATTACGGTCGACAAAACCTTCGGGAAAGCAACCCTGCTCACAGGACAGCCGGACAGGCAATCCTCCTACACGGTTGAAACCGAGCTGCCTGGCATTATAAACGCCGGCGGAGTCTGCTACTACCTCAACGGCATGCAGAAGCAGGCCCGCCGCTACCGCCGGTACAGGCCGCAGGCCGAAGCGGCGATCCTGGCCGGGCCGTTCCCCTACCGGGGATTCACCACCGGGGGCATACAGGTCGGTACGCTCTATTCGGATACACTTGCGGTCAACAGTTTCGAGATCGAGGGCGGCTACCGTTACGACATTCGGAACAACTACCTGAAACAGCAGAGCTGGGAGCAGAACCCGATCCAGAGGCAGCTCGAACCGTTCACGCAGGCGGTCTGCTTCGGGCAGGACGCGCTTACGGCCGAAGCGATCCGCGGCATATTCAGGCGGCGGCTCGCCGACATGGTCGAAAACGAATCGGGGCTGATCTCGGCCGTCCCGCCGATCTCGCTCATGGACAGCTGCCGCCTGCAACTGTCCACAGGCAAGCTGGCGGACGGCACAAGGGCACAGCCGATCATGGTGTTCCTGCAATCGACGGGCAAGTACCCCGCCAGCAGGCTCTACTACGGCACGACGACCGAAATCGACAGGCTGCCGGAGGGGAACCTCCGCGTAGACCTCATCTTCAGGGATACGACCCGCTGTTCGGCCACCATAAGGCTGCGGAAGGGCGGCATCAACTACCTGCGGATGGATTCGCTCGTAAAGGAGCCGGCCGACGACCGCAGCCGCGCGCTGTTCGGGAAACTGGAAAGAATGTTGCGCGTATCGCGCCCCGCGGCACCGCTGGCCGACTATAAGCCCGCGGTCGCGGAGCGGGACAACCCGTTGCGGAACCCGGGACGCATCAGCGAAGCCAACCTGACGGGCAAAGTCGTCACGGGCACCGTGCGCGACCCGTATGGGGAGCCCATTGCCGGGGCATCGGTGCAGATCGACGGGACTAACGTCGGAACCGTCACGGATACGGACGGAAAATTCACCCTTTCGGACACGGGACGGGGAACGCTCGTCGTCAATTATATCGGCTACCGGAATTTCGCCACCAAACTGATCTCCGGCTACAACTATAACATCGCCCTGGAAGAAGATTACAACGCACTGGAAGAGGTCGTGGTCGTAGCTTACGGAAAGTCCGGAAAGAGGGCCGTGGTGGGAAGCACGGCCAATTCCGCGACGGTCACAACGAAAGTGGCATTCGCAGAATTCGACGAGGAAACGGAAACGCTCACAAGTACGCTCGCGGGCATGTCCGCCGGGATACAGGTGCGGGGAACGGGCACAATCGCCGGCCAGGCCCCGATGATCGTCGTGAACGGCGTACCCTACGACGGGGCGCTGTCGGACTTCGATCAGGGAAGCATCCTGTCGATGAACATCGTCAGGGACGCGAACACCGCAATCTACGGGACGAGGGCCGCAAACGGGATCATCTTCATCGAAACCACCGACCGGAACGGGGCGGGCGGCGACCGCTTCCCGCTCGAGGCCGGCATGCCGAACACGCTGCGCACCGATTTCCACGACGACGCATTCTGGAAACCCCGCCTGACGACCGACAAAGCGGGGCGTCTGACCTTCGAAGTGACTTATCCGGACGACATCACCAGCTGGGACGCCAATTTCATCGTCGTCGGCGGCCGCAGACAGACGGACAGGAAGCAACTGCGCATAAAATCGTACAAGCCGCTCAACGCCCAGCTCTCCGTCCCCCGCTTCGCCATCGCGGGCGACAGCCTCAATGCTGCCGGACGGCTGACCAACCACACCGGCGACACCTTGTCCGTACGCCGCACGATCGAAACCGACGGACGGACAGCCGAGAAGCAAATACGCATCGCCACCTCGCATACGGACGCAATACCCGCCGTCGCAGGGGATGCCGACAGCATCCGGATCGTCTACTCGCTGACGACGCCCGGAGGCTATTTCGACGGGGAGCGGCGTGCGATCCCGATCTACAAGGCCGGAATCCTGGAAACCCACGGGGAGTTCGCCGTCCTCAACGACACCGCGGCCCTGCGGTTCACGCCCGACCCGGCGCTGGGCACCGTGACGATCCACGCCGAGGCATCGGCCATGCAGGCATTCCTCGACGAGATCGAAAACATCGACCTCTACCCCCACCTCTGCAACGAGCAAATGGCTTCGAAGGTCAAGGCGCTGCTCTCGAAAAAACGGATATACACCCTGTTCGGACGGAAATTCAAGGACGACGACAAGGTCACGAACCTGCTCCGCAAACTGGCGGCCAACCAGAACGACGGCAAGTTATGGGGGTGGTGGAATCGGGAACAGACCGAGCTGTGGATCTCGCAGCAGGTCGTGGAGGCACTTCTCGACGCCGAAACGGAGGGTTATAAGACCGGCCTCGACCGGCAGGCACTGACGGACGCGCTGCTGGCCGGCCTGAACCGCCGTATGCCGGCGGCGGCATCCGACTCGACGGGAATGCGGAAAAACGAACTGCTCTCGCTGGTGGGGCTTCTCCGCAAGCTGGACGCCAGGATCGACTACCCGCGCTACTGCGCCTTCATCGCGTCGATCCCCGACGCGACGCTCGGCAACCGGCTCCGGACGGCGGAAATGCTGCAACAGCTCGCCCCGGATGGGATGCCCGCCGCGGATTCGCTGCTGGCTCTTGCCTCCCGAACCATGATGGGATCGTTGTACTGGCGCGACAAAGCGCCGCTGGAACCGACGCCCCGCAGGTTCGCGCAGCCGGACATGAGCGACGTCGAGAACACGCTCACGGCATACCGCATCCTGCGCGCCGCGGGCAACCGCAAGGCCGAGTTGGAAAAGATCCGCAACTACTTCTTCGAACAGCGTAAAAGCGGTTCGTGGCGCAACACCTACGAATCGTCGCGGATCGTGGAAACCATCATGCCCGACATGCTGGAGAAGGACGGCGGCACATTCCGCGAAGCGAGCCTGACGATCGACGGACAACGGTTCGGCAAATTCCCGCTGACCCGGACATACGCCCCCGGAAAGGAGATAACCGTCCGCAAAGAGGGTTCCATGCCCGTATTCTTCACAGCCTACCAACAAGCCTGGAACGACAAACCGGAACGTGCGGCAGAAGGCTTCACGGTCTCTACCCTGTTCCGCAAGGACGGCAAGCCCGTGACAACTCTCCATGCCGGGGAGCGCGTCGAACTGGTGGCAACCGTAACGGCCGATTCCGACGCCGAATACGTCATGGTCGAGATCCCGATCCCCGCAGGCTGTTCCTACGACTCGAAAGAAAAAGGCGATTTCTGGAAAGAAACACACCGGGAATATTACAAGGAGAAGGTCGCCGTCTTCTGCAACAAGCTCCGCAAGGGGACGCATACCTTCACCGTCAGGCTCCTGCCCCGCTATACGGGCTCCTACCACCTCAACCCGGCGCGTGCCGAGCTGATGTACTACCCGGTATTCCATGGCCGCAACGAGATGAAAAAATGCGGCGTGGCCGAAGCGCAGTAGACGCGCTGACGGAGGGGAGGGGCAGCAGCGGGACTATTATACCCGCTACCTGAACCGCAGTTCAGCGACCACGGCCTTGTGGTCGCTGACATCTTCCTGAGGCATGTAATAACGGATGCCCTCGAAAGCGTCGTCGTAAAAGATGTAGTCGATGCGCAGTACCCCTCCCAGATAGCGGAAAGTACCGCCGTAACCGCTCCCGCTGTCACGGAAACCGTCGGTCATGTCCCCCTTCATCGTACGGTAGGTATAGGACGAAGGCGTATCGTTGAAGTCGCCCGCAAGGATCACCGGATAGGGCGAAGCATCCATTTCGGCACGGATTTCACCTACCTGCCCGGCACGGATACTACTGTTGTGTTCCAGTTCGCCCAAGATTTGCTCGACGGGGGCGTCGCGGTCGTAATCCTTCCGGAACCGGTGCCTGAGCTGGGCAATGCCCGAAGTCTGGAGGTGGACAGCGAAGAGCCGCACCGTATCGCCGCCGACGAGCAGGTCGGCACGCAGGTAGTCGTTGCTCGTATCGGCAAACCGGACGTATTTATGATCGAGAACGGGATAACGGCTGGCCAGGGCCGCACCGCCCTCATGCAGGAAATAGGGCATCCGCCGAGCAAAGACCTTCCCGATGCTGTCGGCCGGGAATTCCCTGCTGTCCATAAACTCCTGCAGGCAAAGCACGTCGACCTGCTCGCGGTTTACCATGCCGGCGATGGCCCTGGCCGTAGCGGGCATGGAACCCAGCCTGCGGAATCCGTTTACGTTGAGCGTGGCGATGCGGATGTCGTGCGGGTCACCCGAGTCCTTGAAATCGGGAAGCTGTACCATGGCCGAAATATACCCCAGGTTGAGCACCAGCGCGACCAGTGGCATCAGCAGGACAATCCATTTGCGGCGAACCGCCCACCAGACCAGCGCAACTACGTTGGCCAGCAGCACGACCGGCATCAGCAATGCGAGCGTCGCCCAGAATCCGCCCTCCCCGGGGGAGACGGACGAAGCATACCGGCACAGGACGGCGGCGACCAGAAGCAGCCCGGTGAGCACCACCGAAATGCCATAAAAAAGGAAAGAAACGGCTTTGCGACCCATTTTGTGCACTATTAAAGCGATTAACGCGTACAAAGATATGCTTTTACAAATAAAATCAGTATATTTGACGATCAAAAAAGACGCGATTTGGAATGAAGAGGATTTTAATCTCTGGCGGTGCCGGATTCATCGGTTCGCACCTATGTGAAAGACTGCTTGACGAAGGAAACGACGTGATCTGCATCGACAACTATTTTACCGGGCACAAAAGCAATATCCGGCACCTGCTGAAACACCCCAATTTCGAAGTCATAAGGCACGACATAATCTACCCCTACATGGCGGAGGTCGAAGAGATCTACAACCTTGCCTGTCCTGCTTCGCCCATCTACTACCAGCACGACCCGATCAAGACGACGCAAACTTCGGTTATCGGCGCGATGAACATGCTCGGCATGGCGCGCTACAACCGCGCCAAGGTGTTGCAGGCTTCGACTTCGGAAGTATACGGCGACCCGCTGGTACATCCGCAGACCGAGGATTACTGGGGACACGTGAATCCGCTGGGGCTGCGCTCGTGCTACGACGAGGGCAAACGCTGTGCCGAGTCGCTCTTCATGAGCTACTACCGCGAACATGGCATCCCGGTGAAAATCGTCCGGATTTTCAACACCTATGGCCCGAAGATGGACATCAACGACGGCCGCGTAGTCTCGAATTTCATCGTCCAGGCATTGCGCAACGAACCGATCACGATCTACGGCGACGGTGAACAAACCCGCTCGTTCCAGTATATCGACGACCTGGTCGAAGGGATGATCCGCCTGATGGACGATACGCCCGACGATTTCACGGGCCCGGTCAACATAGGCAACCCCAATGAATTCACCATCAACGAACTGGCAGCCATCGTCCTGGAACTCACGGGTTCGAAGTCGAAGATCATGCACATGCCCCTGCCGTCGGACGACCCGCAGCAGCGCAAGCCCGACATCTCGCTGGCCCGCAAGATGCTCAACGACTGGGAACCCACGATCCAGCTGCGCGACGGACTGGTAAAGACCATCGCCTATTTCGAGGATATCCTGTCGCGGGGGAGCGTCCGGCACTGATCCGCCCCTGAAATCGGCCCGCCCTTCTTTGAACACCGTCAGCCTGTTGAGCACCGCCCGCCTGTTTGAGTACAGCCCGGCACAATTCCCAATGCAGCCCCAACCCTATTTTTCCAGGTAGTCCCGCAATACGGAGCCAACCAGCCGTATCAGCGTGCGCGTCGGATGCAATGCGGCGAACCCGTTGAGCATTCCCCAATCGTGTACCACGCCGTTGAAGCGCACGGTCGTCACTTCGACGCCCGCCTCGTCCAGACGACGCCCCATCGCCTCGCCCTCGTCGCGCAGGATGTCGTTCTCGGCAACGACGATCAGCGTCGCAGGCAATCCCCGCAGCCGTTCGGCAGAAGCACGCACGGGCGACATGAGGTCGTTGCCGCGCTGAGCCGGATCTGAAACGTACTTGCCGAACATCCATTTCATCAACGGCGCGGTCAGGAACCGCTGGCGGCCGTATTTCACATACGAATCCCAGTCGTACCCCGCATCGGTCACGGGCCACATCAGCACGAGCGTGCGCAGCCGCGGCCCGCCGTGATCCTCGGCCACGAGCGCCGCCGCAAGCGACATGTTACCGCCGACGCTGTTGCCCGCCAGCGCCAGCCGGCTGCCGTCGACCCCGATCTCCCGGCCGTTTTCGGCCACCCATTTCACTGCGGCATACACCTCCTCGACAGCCTTCGGAAAATGCGCCTCGGGCGAAGGAGTATAGTTGACGAATACCGCCGCACAACCCGACTCCACGACAAGGTCGCGCACCAGCCGCCTGTGGGTGGGATAGTCGCCCAGCACCCAGCCCCCGCCGTGAATGAACACGAACGCCGGAAGATACCCGCGCCCCGCCCCCGAAGGACGGACGAGGTTCAGGCGGAGCGTATGCCCTTCGCTTTCGACCGTCCGTTCGGACTCCTCGATGCCCGACAGATCGACATGCACGGCCGCCTGCACATCAGCCAGGACGCGACGGGCCTCCCCGACCGGCAACGATTCGACGGGAGCGCCGCCGTTCAACACTTTCAGATAAGCTTTGGTTCCCCGCGACAGGTGGTCGTCCTGCAAATAATCCGGAGCTTCCTTCAGATGATCCATAACAAACCGTTTTAAAGTTTATGACACGGACTGCAAAGGCGCTGCCACAAACGAAAAAAGCCGGACGAAATGTCCGGCTTTTCGGTATGTCAAAGCGGTTTTTACTGCGCCATGGCATGGCGGAACCCGTCCACCTTGTCCCAGTCGCCGCGCGTGAAGTCGGGCACGGCGACCGGCATGCTGTTGTGTTCGAGCGAAGCCGAGGTCAGCGACCCGATGCACGACCACTCGGCAGCGTCGTAAACGTCCTGATCGAGCGGCAGGCCATGCTGCAGGCAGTAAACGAGGCGATAGTCCATGATGAAATCCATGCCGCCGTGGCCGCCCACGCGGCGGGCCTTCTCCTCGATGTCCCGGGCGATCGGATGCTTGTAACGCTCCATCAGCGCCGCCTTCGCCGCCTGGGGGATGAACGAATGCTCGCTCAGATTCTCGTGGTCGGGAATCTCCTCGCCGGCGATTTGCTCGGGACGGAACGCATAGCCCTCGACAGGGTATTTGTTGGCGAAGCCCTCGGTGCCCGTAAGCTGGTACATGCGGCTGTAAGGACGGGGCGTATAGACGTTGTGTTCGAGCAGAATCGTGCGTCCCCGCTCGGTCTTGATGAGCGTCAGCGTCTGGTCGGCATTGGCGAAGGTCTCGGCACCCATCTTCTCCTTGGCGAGTTTCAGGCCGTTGACCGACTTGGTATCCATCGCCACGAGGTAATTCATCTTATCGCCGCGGTGGATGTCCAGCAACTGGCAGGCGGGGCCGAGGCCGTGCGTGGCATAGACGTCGCCGCGGTGCGACTGGTTGAAGTCGAGGCGCCAGTTGCCCTGGTAATAATCCCAGTAGGGTTCGAGGTTATGAATATAGGAGCCTTCGGTGTGGAGTATCTCGCCGAACAGCCCGTGCTGGGCCATGTTGAGCGTCGTCAGCTCGAAGAAGTCGTAGACACAGTTCTCGAGCATCATGCAGTGGCGCTGTGTCTTCTCGGCAGTGTCGACCAGTTGCCAGCACTCGTCGAGCGACATGGCGGCTGGGACTTCGACGGCGACATGCTTGCCGTGCTCCATGGCATAAACCGCCATCGGGACGTGCAGCTGCCACGGGGTGCAGATGTAAACCAGGTCGATGTCATCGCGCCGGCAAAGTTCCTTCCACCCCTCCTCCCCGCTGTACGGGGCGGCGGCCGGGAGGTTATGTCCGGCGAGGATCTCCTGCGACTTGTCGACACGCTCGGGGTAGAGGTCGCAGAGCGCCACGATCTCGACCCCGTCGATGTTGGCGAAGCGTTCCACGGCGCCCGGGCCGCGCATACCCAGCCCGATGAACCCTACGCGTACGACCGGGATCGGGTCGACCGTCAGCCGCAATACGGAATGCTGGCCCTCGGCACGGGCCGGGACGTCGAATACGATCACGCCGTCGACGATGCTGTAACCTTCCTTCGGCGAGGTGCTGCAACCGCAGAACAATACGGTCGCCGCCGAGAACAATAAAAAGGCAAATTTCTTCATTATATCCGGGATATTTAGATGTTTAGACAAAAGTATGAAATATTTTGAAATCTGCGCTCATTTGACTACTTTTGCCGACGTAAAAATCACACACCATGTTTCGTAGATTAGCGGCGGTAATCCTCTCGGTCGTCCTGCTCTCACCGGGCTGGCTCGGCATGACGGGGCTCACGCTGCCCTTCGCCATGATCCCGCTGCTGTGGATCAGCGCATCGTACGACCAGACGCGCCGCTCGTGGTGGCGCATGTTCGGCTGGGCGGCGCTGACCTTCGCGCTGTGGAACATCTCGACCGTCTGGTGGATATGGAACGCCACTCCGGTGGGGCCCGTGGCCGCGACGCTCGCCTCGACGACGCTCAACATGATCGCCTTCATGTTGTTCCACACCGTCTCGAAGAAAGGGCCGAAGGCTCTGGCATACACCTTACTCATTGCCGGGTGGATCGCAACGGAATACTGGTATACGGTCGGCGAATTCTCGTGGCCGTGGCTGATCCTGGGCAACGGGTTCTCGCACGACGTATGGCTCGTACAGTGGTACGAATACACGGGTGTCTTCGGCGGTTCGCTGTGGGTGCTGCTCTGTAATATCCTCTTCTTCGAGGCGCTGCGGGCACGCCGCAGCATCGGGCGGTGGATCCCGGCCGCGGGCGTCCTGCTCCTTCCGGCCGCCGTGTCGCTGAGCATCTGGTGGAGCTGGGAGCAGCCCGACGAGGGGACGGCCGAGGTGAGCATCCTCCAACCCAACGTCGACTGCTACGACAAATTCAACGGCCGCGCCGACTGGCAGGAAGATAACATCACCGACCTTCTGGCACAGGTGCCCGCCGGGGCGCAATTCATCCTGCTGCCCGAGACTGCCGTCCCGGGGCATTACTGGGAACCGGGTCTTTCGGAATTCCGCCCGGCCGACGAACCGGGCATGTTCTGGCAAGAGCTGACCGACAGCCTGCGCCGGTCGCACCCCGGGGCGCTGCTCGTCACGGGCGCCAACACCCTGCGTTATTATGCCGCCGGGGTACAACCCCGCACGGCACGCAGGGACGGGTTCGGCGAAGGTTACTACGACGTATTCAACACGGCCGTAGGGCTCGACTCCGCAGGCCGGATGCAGCTGCACCACAAAGGCAAACTGGTGATCGGCGTGGAAAATACCCCGACACTGCTCTTCGACATCCTGCAATTCCTCGTGATCGACCTGGGCGGCGTCGTGGGACAGATCGGCATGGGCCAGCACGGCACGGCCTTCGAACACCGGGGCGTGAAAACCGGCCCGGCAATCTGCTACGAAGGACTTTACGGCGATTTCTTCGGCGATTTCGTGCGCCGCGGGGCGCAGTTCATGGCCATCATCTCCAACGACGGCTGGTGGGGCGACACGCCCGGCTACAAACACCTCTTCACGATCTCGCGCCTGCGCGCCGTCGAACACCGCCGTGCCATCGCCCGGTCGGCCAACACCGGCATGTCGGGCTTCATATCGGCCCGCGGCGACATCGGCCAGACGCTCGGCTGGGAAAAACGGGGCGTGCTCACCGCGGCCGTGCCCCTCAACTCCGAACTCACCTTCTACACCCGGTACGGCGACTATCTGGGACGCATCTCAGAATACCTGATGCTGCTCTGTGTGCTCTACTACATCGCCTACCGGGCCAAGAAAAAGAACCACCTCGTAAAATAAAACCCGAAACCCGATATGAATTACACCCAGACCCTCGAATTCCTCTTCCAGTCGCTGCCGGCCTTCGAAACCAAAGGCGCAACGGCCTACAAGCCGGGATTGGAGCGCATCACCGCATTCTGCCGCCACATCGGCAACCCCCAGCGCAATTTCTTCACGATCCACGTGGCGGGCACGAACGGCAAAGGTTCCGTATCGCATATCATCGCCTCGGTATTGCAGCAGGCCGGCTACCGCACGGGGCTTTTCACCTCGCCCCACCTGCAGGATTTCCGCGAACGCATCCGCGTCGACGGCGAGATGAT
>ERZ1504271.369-NODE-369-length-16634-cov-6.885518_pt1 | contig 16634 bp, 10 predicted proteins | sample MGYA00571875_ERZ1504271 | MGnify/ENA primary metagenome ERZ1504271 (study PRJEB39906, sample SAMEA3182108) | gut metagenome | biome: human; feature: gut; material: Stool; isolation source: human stools | place: Canada | collected 2013-04-25 ... | reverse complement strand
GCGTAATTGGCAGCCGCGCCAGACTTAGGATCTGGTGCCGAGAGGCGTGTAGGTTCGAGTCCTATCACCCGCACAGTTTCTTTATAAAAGACAAATGACAGAAAAGAAGATGTATCAAAAGTACATCTTCTTTTTTTCTTGTAGGCATATCACAGAAAAGGCACGCACTCCTCCTCTCCTTCCCCCGCGAATTGTGTTAAAAACCGGAGATATATAAAGGTCTGAAATCTTTTTTGCATCCCGATTGTTTCAGAGAAAACAATCAAGTTAGTTATCCACTAAATTTTTATGCAATGAAGAAAAAACCTAAACTTCCTATGAAGAGAGCCTTTTGGCTGAAAAATCTGTTTCTGATAGCATGTTTGCTCCTTACGGCAATCCCCGGTTTCTCTCAAAACAAGACAGTGACCGGTACGGTGGTCGATGCGACAGGCGAACCGCTTATCGGAGCATCCGTACTGCAGCAGGGCACCTCCAACGGTGTCATTACAGACATCGACGGAAAGTATTCCATCCAAGTGCCGTCCGAAGCGACATTGGAGTTTTCCTACGTGGGCATGGTAAAACAGGCCATCAAGGTGGGCAACCGGAGCGTCATCGACGTACAGATGCAAGATGACTCGCAAATGCTTGCCGAAACAGTGGTCATCGGGTACGGTAGCGCCAAGAAGCGCGACCTCACCGGCTCTATCACCAATATCAAAGGTGACGAGATTGCCAACAAACCCGTAGTCAATCCGGTAGCTGCCTTGCAGGGAAAGATAGCCGGCGTACAGGTAATCAATTCCGGCAAAGCAGGTGCAGACCCCGAAATACGCGTGCGCGGTACAAACTCCATCAACGGCTACAAACCGCTATATGTGGTAGACGGCCTGTTCAATGACAACATCAACTTCCTCAATCCTCAGGACATCGAGTCTATGGAAATCCTGAAAGACCCGTCGTCCCTCGCCATTTTCGGTGTGCGCGGCGCCAATGGCGTCATCATCATCACTACCAAGAAAGCCAAGGAAGGACAGACGCGCGTCAACATCAACGGTTCATTCGGTTTCAAAACCGTAGCGAACAAGATTGCAATGACCGATGCGGCCGGATTCAAGGAACTCTACAACGAGCAGTTGAGGAATGAAGGCAGCCCTGAATTCGACTTTACCCCATGGACGGGCAACACCAACTGGCAGGATGAGATCTTCCAGACCGGATTCATCACCAACAACAATGTCAGTATAACAGGCGCTTCCGCCAAACACAGTTTTTACCTCGGTGCCGGTTATGCCTATGAGCAAGGCAACATCAAGCACGAAAAATACAGCAAAATCACGCTGAACATAAGTAACGATTACAAAGTTACGGACAACTTCAAAGTGGGTTTCCAGTTCAACGGCGCACGCATACTGCCTGCCGATACCAAAAGTGTGGCAACAGCCCTCCGCGCTGCCCCGGTAGCCCCCGTATACAATGAAGAATACGGTTTGTACACCACCTTACCCGGCTTTCAAAAGGCACAGATGAACAACCCCATGGTTGATGTGGAACTGAAAGCCAATACAACACGTGCGGAAAACTATCGCGCTTCGGGTAACGTGTACGCCCAGTGGGACTTCCTGAAGAACTTCCAGTTCAAGGTGATGTACTCCATGGACTACGCCTCCAACAGCAGCCGTACCTACACGCCTATCATTACCGTATTCGACAGCAGTGTGGAAGGTAACGTCGTAACCCTCGGCAACGGCAAGACCGGAGTGAGACAATCCAAAGAGACCGAAGCCAAAGTGCAAAGCGACTACCTGCTGACCTACACCAATAGCTGGGGCGAACACAGCCTGACCGCCACAGCCGGTTTCACCACCTATTATAATAAACTGGAAATGCTGGGTGGCGAGCGCACGCAAGGCGTGGGACTGGTTATTCCCAACAATCCCGACAAATGGTACATCAGCATCGGTGATGCGGCGACAGCCACCAATGAAAGCAAGCAATGGGAGCGCAGCACTGTCTCCATGCTGGGGCGCGTGCTCTACAACTACAAGGGCAGATACCTGTTCAACGGCTCGTTCCGTCGTGACGGTTCTTCCGCATTCTCCTACACCGGCAACCAGTGGCAGAACTTCTACTCCATCGGTGCAGGCTGGCTGATGTCCGAAGAAGAATTCATGAAAGACATCACTTGGCTGGACATGTTGAAGCTGAAAGGTTCGTGGGGTACGCTCGGCAACCAGAACCTGGATAAAGCCTATCCTGCCGAACCGTTGCTGACCAACGCTTACTCTGCCGTCTTCGGCAAGCCGTCCGCCATCTATCCCGGCTACCAGCTATCCTACCTGCCCAACCCTAATCTTCGTTGGGAGAAAGTAGAGGCTTGGGAAGCAGGAGCAGAAGCCAACTTTTTCCGCAACCGCCTGCACTTTGAAGGAGTATATTACAAAAAGACCACCAAAGACTTATTGGCAGAGGTACCGGGCATTTCGGGCACAGTGCCGGGCATCGGCAACCTCGGCTCCATCGAGAACAAAGGTGTGGAACTTGCCATCAACTGGCGCGACCAGATCGGTGACTGGGGATATAACGTGGGCGCCAATCTCACTACAATCAAGAACAAAGTGCTGAGTTTGGTGCAGGACGGTTACTCAATCATTGCCGGCGACAAGAGCCAAAGCTACACAATGGCCGGCTATCCTATCGGTTACTTCTACGGCTACAAAGTGGAAGGCGTGTACCAGACAGACGAAGAAATAGCCAAGTCACCTAAAAACACGCTGGCCACCGTCACACCGGGCGACCTGAAATTCAAGGACGTGAACGGCGACGGCGAAATCACCACTGCCGACCGTACTATGATAGGCGACCCCACCCCGGATGTTACCTACGGCATCACCCTCGGCGTAAACTATAAGAACTGGGAACTCGGCATCGACATGATGGGACAAGGCGGCAACCAGATATTCCGCACATGGGACAACTACAACTGGAGCCAGTTCAACTTCATGGAACAGCGCATGGACCGCTGGCATGGGCCGGGCACAAGCAACACCCAACCCTTGCTGAATACGAAGCACACCATCAACAACCTGAATTCCGAATACTACATCGAAGACGGCAGTTTCTTCCGCATCCGCAACGTGCAACTGGCCTATAACTTCGACAAGACCCTCATATCCAGAATCGGTATGCAGGCATTGAAGCTCTATGTCAACATTCAGAACCTGAAGACCTGGAAGCACAACACCGGATACACCCCCGAACTGGGCGGCAGCGCCATTGCTTTCGGCGTAGACGACGGCAGTTATCCGATGCCTGCCATTTATACATTCGGATTCAACCTGACATTCTAACAACAATTCACCGCAGAGCACACAGAGCCGCGCAACCCGGTATCCGCTGCGATGAACTAAAAAATAATAATTATGAAACTGAAAAATAAGATTTTAACTCTGATAGCAGGCACGCTCACCACCTTTGCCCTGACATCCTGCAACGATTTCCTCGATCGCGACCCGCTGGGACAGTTCACCGAGGACGACGCTCCGAACGCCCTCATCGGCGGAAAGATGTACAACGTATATTACCTGATGCGCAGTTACAACATTACTGCCGGCATTCCCGCTTTCATGATACACATGGTGCGCAGCGAGGACTCCGAAAAGGGAAGCGATGCCGGCGACGGCGCCGACCAGGCAGCCATGTGGGACGACTTCCAGTACACAGCTTCCAACGGTACGCTCAGCGCCTACTGGGGGCAGAACTATAAAATCATCTACCAATGCAACGAAATACTGAACGATTTGGAAAACAGCGAAAACAAAGACGATCCGGAAAATGTACGTACCAAAGGAGAAGCCCTGTTCTTCCGCGCCTATTGTTACTTCAACCTTGTGCGCGCTTGGGGAGAAGTGCCTCTGGTGACTTTTAAAGTGGAAGAAGCATCCGATGCCAATGTGCCCAAGACCACTGCCGACAAGATATACGAACAAATAGACAAAGACCTGACCGAGGCCGAGAAATGCCTGCCGCTGACATGGACCTCCGAATATACCGGACGGATCACATGGGGAGCCGCCCGTTCGCTGCACGCCCGCACCTACATGATGCGCAATGACTGGGATAACATGTACGACGCCTCCACCGAAGTTGTCAAGTCGGGCATATACAACCTGAACACCCCGGTGGATAAAGTCTTTACCGTAGAAGGCGAGAACTGCGGCGAAAGCGTTTTCGAGCTGCAATGCGAATCGACCGACGCTTTGAAGAACAGTGACGTCATCGGCAGCCAGTTCTGCCAGGTGCAAGGCGTACGCGGCGCCGGCGAGTGGGATCTTGGCTGGGGCTGGCACATGGGCACAACACTGGTGGGACAGGCATTCGAAGCCGGCGATCCCCGTAAAGACGCCTCCCTGCTCTATTTCCGCCGGAGCATCAGCGAACCCGTTACCCCGGAAAACACCAACAAGCCTTACGGCGAGTCTCCCGTATCCACCGCAATGGGCGCCTATTTCAATAAAAAGGCATATACATCGCCCGAACTGCGTAAGAAATACACCAAAGACGGGTTCTGGGTAAATATCCGCATTATCCGCTATCCTGACGTATTGCTTATGGCTGCCGAAGCTGCCAATGAAAAAGGCATTCCGGGCGAAGCCATCGACTATCTGGAACAGGTACGCGCCCATGCACGCGGTACGGACAGCAGCATACTGCCCAAAGTCACGTCTACCGACCAGAGCACACTGCGTGAAGCCATTCGCCATGAACGCCGCGTAGAGCTGGCATTGGAACCCGACCGCTTCTACGACCTTGTACGCTGGGGCATCGCCAAGGAAGTGCTTCAGGCTGCCGGAAAGAATTATCAGGATAAAAACGCCCTGTTGCCGTTGCCGCAAGAAGAGATTGACAAATCGAACGGGGTACTGGTACAGAATCCTAATTACTAAAACCTAAATTATTATCCGGCTCAAAAAGCATATTAAAAGAAACCATTACAAAGAAACCTATCATGAAGAAGTTTTTTAGAAGAACAAGCCTGTTGCTGGCAGCCGCCTTTCTGGGCGCTGCCACGATGCAGGCGCAGAAATCCCCTCAAGACATGGACCGCTTTATCGATGCGCTGATAAAGCGAATGACCGTAGAAGAGAAAATCGGCCAGCTGAACCTTCCCGTCACCGGTGAAATCACTACCGGACAAGCCAAGAACAGCGATGTTGCCAAGAAGATTGAGCGCGGGCTCGTCGGAGGCCTTTTCAACCTGAAAGGAGTAGCCAAGATACGCGACGTGCAAAAGTTGGCGGTGGAAAACTCCCGGCTGGGCATCCCCCTGCTCTTTGGCATGGACGTGATACATGGCTACGAAACCATCTTCCCTATTCCTTTGGGACTTTCTTGCACATGGGACATGGCCGCCATTCAGGAATCCGCGCGCATTGCCGCTGTCGAAGCCAGCGCCGACGGCATCTCATGGACATTCAGTCCGATGGTGGACATCAGCCGCGACCCGCGCTGGGGACGTGTCAGCGAGGGCAGCGGCGAGGATCCTTTCCTTGGCGGAGCGATTGCCAAAGCAATGGTCTACGGTTATCAGGGAGCCAATCTCGATGACCAACTGAAACGTAACGACGAGATCCTTGCCTGCGTCAAACATTTCGCCCTCTATGGGGCAGGTGAGGCAGGTCGTGACTACAATACGGTAGACATGAGCCGTAACCGCATGTTCAACGAATACATGTATCCCTATGAAGCCGCCGTAGAGGCAGGTGTGGGAAGCGTAATGGCCTCCTTCAACGAGATAGACGGCGTGCCCGCCACAGCCAACAAATGGCTGATGACCGATGTGCTCCGCAAGCAATGGGGCTTCAACGGTTTTGTAGTGACCGACTTCACCGGCATATCCGAAATGATAGAACATGGCATCGGCGACCTTCAAACCGTTTCGGCCCGCGCCCTCAATGCAGGTATAGATATGGATATGGTGAGCGAGGGGTTTGCCGGCACACTCAAGAAGTCCGTCATGTCGGGCAAGGTGAGTATGAAAACCCTCGACGCAGCTTGCCGCCGCATCCTCGAAGCCAAGTATAAACTGGGGCTCTTTGACAATCCCTATAAATACTGCGACCTGGACCGGCCCGCCCGCGACATCTTCACCAAAGAGCACCGCGCTGCCGCACGCCGTATTGCCGCCGAGAGCTTCGTGCTGCTGAAGAACGGCAACGTAAAACGGCATCCGGGCTCATTGCCCGAACCGCTGCTACCGCTGAAGAAAGAAGGAACGGTGGCCGTTATCGGCCCGCTGGGAAACACCCGCAGCAACATGCCCGGAACATGGAGCGTGGCAGCCCGCCTCAACGACTATCCCTCCTTGTATGAAGGGCTGAAAGAGATGATGAACGGCAAAGTGAACATCACATACGCCAAAGGCAGCAACCTCATCGGCGATGCAGCCTACGAAGAACGCGCCACCATGTTCGGACGCTCCCTGAACCGGGACAACCGGACGGACAAGGAATTACTGGACGAGGCGCTGAAAGTGGCCGCCGGTGCAGATGTCATCGTGGCCGCACTCGGCGAGTCTTCCGAGATGAGCGGCGAGAGCTCCAGCCGCACCGGCCTCGACCTTCCCGACGTGCAACGCTCCCTGCTGGAAGCCTTGCTGAATACAGGCAAGCCCGTAGTGCTCACCCTCTTCACCGGACGCCCGCTGACACTCACTTGGGAACAGGCGCATGTTCCCGCCATTCTGAACGTGTGGTTCGGCGGAAGTGAAGCCGCCTATGCCATTGGCGATGTCCTGTTCGGCGATGTCAACCCCGGTGGAAAGCTGACAATGACTTTCCCGAAGAATGTAGGGCAGATACCCCTGTTCTATAATCATAAGAACACCGGACGCCCGCTACAAGCCGGCAAATGGTTCGAGAAGTTCCGCAGCAACTATCTGGATGTGGACAACGACGCGCTGTATCCTTTCGGATATGGTTTGTCCTACACCACCTTCCAATACAGCGACATCGCCCTGAGCACCCCTTCAATGGAGCAGAACGGTTCTATCACCGCCGTGGTCACCGTCACCAACACCGGAAAGCGCGACGGTTCGGAAGTAGTGCAACTGTACATCCGCGACCTTGTGGGGAGCATCACCCGTCCGGTACGCGAGCTGAAAGGCTTCGAGAAAATATTCCTTCGCGCAGGCGAAAGCAAAACGGTCTCTTTCAAGATTACCCCGGAACTGCTGCGCTTCTACGACTACGACCTGAACCATGTGGCCGAACCGGGAGAATTCGACCTCTTCATCGGCGGAAGCAGTCAGGCTGCCAAGACGGCACGTATCACCCTGAAATAAGAGACCCGTTTCAACCGATTTAATTAACTATTGTACTCAAACAGAATGAAATCAGTAAACATTTATATCCCGCTTCTCCTCCTATTGTTTTCCGTAGGAGCCTGCGGCACAAAGAAGTCCGGCGGCACATCCGGAACATTGACCGACGAAGCCCTGCTGGACACCGTACAGCGCCGGACTTTCAATTACTTCTGGGACGGCGCCGAGCCCAACAGCGGGCTGGCACGCGAACGCATCCACATGGATGGAGTATATCCCGAAAACGACCGGAATGTAGTAACATCCGGCGGCAGCGGCTTCGGCATCATGGCGGTGCTGGCAGGCATCGACCGGGGCTATGTCACCCGCGAGGAAGGCTTGGCGCGTATGGAACGCATTGTCTCCTTCCTCGAAACCGCCGACCGCTTTCATGGCGCCTACCCCCATTGGTGGTATGGCGATACGGGGCGGGTGAAGCCTTTCGGGCAGAAAGACAACGGCGGCGACCTCGTAGAAACCGCTTTCGTCATGCAGGCACTCCTTGCCGTACACCAATACTATGCAGGCGGCAGTCCGCAGGAAAAAGCCCTTGCCGCCCGCATCGACAAGCTGTGGCGGGAAGTGGACTGGAACTTCTACCGGCAGGGCGACCAGAATGTACTCTACTGGCATTGGAGTCCCGAATATGGCTGGGAGATGAATTTCCCCGTACATGGTTACAACGAATGTCTCATCATGTATATCCTCGCCGCCGCTTCGCCCACTCATGGCGTACCTGCCGCGGTGTACCACGAGGGATGGGCGCAGAACGGCGCTATCGTCAGTCCGCATCAGGTAGAAGGCATCGAGCTGCACCTGCGGTATCAGGGCACAGAAGCCGGACCGCTGTTCTGGGCGCAGTATTCTTTCCTCGGACTTGACCCTAACGGGCTGAAAGACGAGTACTGTCCCGGTTACTTCGGCGAGATGCGCAACCTGACACTTGTGAACCGCGCCTATTGCATCCGTAACCCCAAACATTACAAAGGTTTCGGCGCCGACTGTTGGGGGCTGACCGCCAGCTACTCCGTAGACGGATACGCCGCCCACGCTCCCAACGAGGGCGACGACCGCGGAGTCATCTCTCCCACCGCCGCCCTGTCGTCCATTGTATATACGCCGGAATATTCGCTGCAAGTGATGCGCCACCTTTACGGCATGGGCGATAAGGTGTTCGGCCCTTACGGTTTCTACGACGCTTTCAGCGAAACGGACAACTGGTATCCGCAGCGCTATCTTGCCATCGACCAAGGACCGATAGCCGTCATGATCGAGAACTATCGCAGCGGACTGCTCTGGAAACTGTTTATGAGCCATCCGGACGTGCAACAAGGGTTACGGAAATTAGGATTTACCTTTGCAGAAGCAGATTGATTTACAGAAAATAGAAGAAGAGCAGCAAAAATACGTTGGCGCCAATGACGCAGCCGAAACCGCCCAATATCCACGAGCGCAACGGACTCTGTTTACCGGAGAAAAAGAGCGCGTAACACATGTTTACGGCGATATTGCTTACTATTGCCTGCATGGTGCAGGCCATTATCAGCGAAGCGGGCACGCTGCCCGTACCTTGCAGAAGGTTCAGGATGAACGGAGTGATGTCACTGAAACCTGATACAAAAGAAAGTAAGGTGAGCCCGCCCTCTCCGGCATATATCAGTGTATAATGGGTAGCTATTGTGAAGACCACGAAAAGTACGGCAAAAATAAGCGCCACCTTAAACTCCAGCGGGTTGCTGCCATCTTCCTCTTCATCGGTAGTCCCGGATACGGCCGGACGCTTCCATTTGGAATGTAGAAACCAGGCTGTTCCGGCGGCAACTGCCGACATAATCAGCAGGTAGGGATAGACGGCGGCTAAAGTTCCTATGCTGAATATCCCTATCAGGATCAGGAACCGCAGAAACATCATGCTGACCGCCAGCAACATGGCAGCCACATATTCGGGCGCTTCCTGTGCAGGCGCCTTGCGGCTCTTGCGTGCCAATACGGAGATGGTGGCGGTACTGCTGTACAACCCACCCACAATGCCGGAGACCAAAATGCCGGACTCGCGGAACACGTATCTCTTCAACAAATAAGAGAGATAGGAAATGCCGGAAACAACCACCGTAGCCAGCCATATGCTGTAAGGCGTCAGGTTAACGCCCGGTATCAGGTTGTCATTGGGCAACATCGGAAGAATAATACCGCTGATGGCAAGGAACTTGGCAAGCGTAATCATTTCATCATTCTTCATCCGCTGCGCCAGTTCGGTGAAGGTGTGCTTCAACTCCGTAAAGAGCAATACCGTTACAATCACCATGACATAGAACCATGAAGGCTGCGTGGCGACAATGGGCGCGATGCAGTACGTAATGAGCGCTATGACAATGGTAGTCACCCCGAACACATGAAACTGCGCCTGCTTGACGTAGTAGTTCAGGGCAAGCAACAGCCCTAAGACAGCTCCGCCGCCCATAAAAAGCCGGTAGTCCACCGGATCGAGAATATAGAGGAGATAACCCAGAATACCGATAAAAGTAAATGTACGGTCAGTACCGAAGAGGGTGGTCTCCCCTTCACGCTTCAGGCTGATGCGCCGCAAGGAAAGGCCTATGAGCAAAGAGAACACCGTCACCAGAATAAAAGTGACGAGCTCTTCCGGCAAGTGTTGGTACAGTTTCTCCATATACGAATGAACAATTACAAGGCACGATTAGTTTACTCCCATTCCTTAAACGGATGCTTCATCAGTTGCGAATTGTAATAACGGATATCTCCCGTAACTTCCCGCCCTATAAAATCCGGTTTCTCAAAAGGTTCATTCTCAGAGGCAAGCTCTACTTCGGCAACCGTCAGCCCTTCATTTTCCCCGTAGAACTCATCCACTTCGAAAACATGCTGCCCGCTGCGCACCAGATAACGGGTCTTATCAATGACGCCCGGCTCGCACAGCCTCATCAGGTCTTTGGCCTCATTCAAAGGGATCTCCTTTTCCCATTCGTAGCGGCTGATGCCTGAGCTGTCGGATGCTCCCTTAATGGTGAGGTAGCCCCGCCCGTCGCGAATACGCACTCTTACCGTCCGTCCCCGCGCACTGCTGATATAGCCCTGAATAATACGACTTTGGGCGTATGCTTGCGACTTATACTCCCCTTCTACGAGAAACTTCCGTTCTATCTCTTGCGGCATATTCTATCTTCGATTAGCCCAAGAAGGAGTAACCTACCAGCATGGCGACTACCAATAGCAGAGCTACAACTCCGATAATCAGCAACACTTTCTTGGCCTGTTCTTCTTCTTTCCGACTGTGCATTACTTTCTTTTTGCTCTTTCCCATGGTGTTTTTACAGTTTAAAGTTCAACGACAAACAAAGTAAAAAGAAATTCGGGAAGTTTGCAAACATTTATAAAAGAAAAAAGCGGGAAGTTAACATCATTGATTATATGATGTTAACTTCCCGCATATACGATATTAACTTCTTACCCGCAACAGAGTTAACTTATTCCGAACAATGAAGTTAACTTTAAAAAGGATCAAGCATTCTCCGCGCCTGCAAACTCCATGAGGTAAGCCTTGACAAAGCCGTCTATCTTGCCGTCCATCACTCCGTTTACGTCCGAAGTCTGGAAATTGGTGCGGTGGTCCTTCACGCGGCGGTCGTCGAACACGTAGCTGCGTATCTGCGAACCCCATTCGATTTTCTTCTTGCCGGCTTCCACCTTCGCCTGTTCCGCCATGCGGTGCTGGAGCTCCTTGTCGTACAAGATGGAGCGTAGCTGGCGCATTGCATTCTCGCGGTTCTTGGGCTGGTCGCGCGTTTCGGTATTCTCAATCAGGATTTCCTCTTCCTCGCCCGTATAAGGGTCTTTGAACTGATAGCGCAGACGCACGCCCGATTCCACCTTGTTCACGTTCTGTCCGCCCGCGCCGCTGGAACGGAACGTATCCCATGAGATATTGGCTACATTGATGTTCACTTCAATGGTGTCGTCCACCAGCGGAGTAACGAAAACCGACGCAAAAGAAGTCATGCGTTTACCCTGCGCATTGTAAGGAGACACACGCACCAAGCGGTGCACGCCATTCTCGCCTTTCAGGTAACCGTAAGCATAATCACCCGCAATCTCAATGGTGCAAGCCTTGATTCCGGCCTCATCGCCTTCCTGCAGGTTGGCGATAGTGGCCTTATAGCCATGCGTCTCGGCATAGCGCAAATACATACGCATCAGCATGCTTGCCCAGTCCTGGCTCTCCGTACCGCCGGCACCGGAATTAATTTTCAGCACACAGTCCATCTGGTCGGCCTCTTCGCGAAGCATGTTCTTAAGTTCAAGTGCTTCTACGGCGGCAGACGCTTTGGCATAGGCTTCGTCCACTTCCTCTTCCGTCACCAGTTCATCTTTGTAGAAGTCGAACGCAAGTTGCAGTTCGTCCGCCAGAATCCTGACCTCGTTGTAGCCGGAAATCCATTGCTGCAAGCCTTTCACTTTCTTCATCTGCGCCTCGGCAGCCTTCTGGTCGTCCCAGAAGCCCGGAGCTTGCGTACGCAACTGTTCCTCTTCTACTTGTATTTTCTTTCCTTCGATGTCCAGATAGCGGTTCAACGCTTCGGTACGTTCCTTTATATCCTTCAGTTGTTCAATGGTAATCATATGCTTTCTTCAAATTCTATCTTTTCGAGCCGCAAAGATAGTGCAAAAGTCTGAAAAAACGCGTTACTCTTCGTACATCTTATCAATCAGCTCCTTATAATTCGTTGCCACCACAGAGCGTTTCAGCTTCAGCGTGTTCGTCAGTTCGCCGCGTTCCATGCTGAAAGGTTCGGGCAGAAGGGTGAAGCGCTTCACCTGCTCGTAGTGGGCGAACTGCTGTTGCAGCGTATCGATGCGTGCACGAAACAACGCCTGCACTTTGGGGTGTTGCAGCAGGTCGGCCATATCCTTATATTCAAGGCCTTTTTCTTTGGCATAGTCCTTCACAAAGCCATAGACGGGCACAATGAGGGCGGACACAAACTTACGCTGGTCGGCAATGACGGCAATCTGGTCTATATAGCGGTCTATCGCGAGCTTCGTTTCCAACGCCTGCGGAGAGACATACTTGCCGTTGGAGGTTTTGAACAGGTCTTTGATGCGCTCGGTCAGATACAGATGACCGTCTTTCAGGTGTCCTGCGTCGCCGGTGTGGAACCAGCCGTCCTTATCAATGGCGTCGGCGGTGGCTTCGGGCTTCCTGTAATAACCGGTGGTGATCGTTTTGCCCCGGAGCAGTATCTCATTGTTCTCTCCGATCTTCACTTCAACGTCGGGCATCAGCGTACCCACCGAACCTATCTCATAGCCTTTGTCCGGGAAACAGGAAACGGTGGCGGTAGATTCCGTCAACCCGTACCCCACTATCATATTGATGCCTACGGAATGTACAAACTCGCAGATTTCATCGGGTACGGCAGCTCCGGCGGTGGGAAAGAAGTTTCCGTTCTCAATGCCGATCGTCTTTTTCAGCAGGGCGTAGATAGTCTTTTCGTAGAACTTATACTTCAGGTGAAGCAGCAACGGGGGTGTCTTGCCCACACGCAGATAGTCAATGTTGTGCATCTTGCCCACCTTGATGGCATCCAGCATCATCGCTTTCCGCAAGCCGGTCTCCTGCGCTATCTTCTCCTGCACGCCGGCATACACTTTCTCCCAAAAGCGGGGAACGCTGCACATCAGCGTGGGGCGTATTTCCTTGATAGTGGTCTGGATATCTGCCGGACGGAGGTTGATGCACACCTGTACTCCCCGGTGGATGCAGAGATAGGTCCAGGCCTTCTCAAACACATGCGTCAGCGGGAGGAAGTTCATGGACACGTCTTTATCCGTCATGGCAGTCAGGCGGATGTCGTGGATGCGGATGGCTTCCCGGTAGTTGAAGTGATGCAGCATCACCCCTTTCGGTTCGCCGGTGGTGCCGGAGGTATAAAGGATATTGGCAAGGTCCTCGTCCGAAGCGCGTGCGGTACGTTCTTCCACAACATTGTTATGGGGCAGGTCTTTGCCCAATGCGAGGAACTCATCATAATAGATGGATGTCTTGTCGCGGGGGTCGAGCACTACGTTGCGGTCGAAAATAATCAGTTTCTGCAAGGAGTGGCAGAAGCCGAACGCACTGAAGGCGGCGTCATACTGGAACTGCTCGCCTACGAAGAGGAAGCGTATCTGTGCGTCGTTAATGATGTATTGCGCCTGTGCCGAAGAGCTGGTGGCATACAGCGGTATAGTGACCAGACGATTGGCGAAAGCTGCAAAATCGGTGAACAGACATTCCGGTTTATTTTGTGAAAAGATACCGATATTTCGTTGTTCCTCCACACCCAACGCCACCAGAGCGTTGGCAGCCTGCCGTACTGTTTGAGAGAATTTATTCCAAGTGATGGGTATCCATTGTGATGTTTCATAGTCCCTGTATTTAAGGGCTACTTTGTCTCCATACTTCTCTGCCTGACGATGTACCATGACAGACAAATGATGATAAGTCATATCTTTAATAAATTGGTAAATATGGGTACAAAGGTATTAGTTTTATTTGAAACTATCTTCCTTTTTCAGGATTTATCCGTAAGTTTGCGGAGTAATAATGAATTATATAACCGATCCCGACAATGACAAACGACGTACAGACTTTAGTTTCCGAAGCAACCGGATTGCTCAAATCATTGATAGCCATTCCTTCCTTGAGCCGCGAAGAAGAGCGGGCCGCCGACTTCCTGCAGAACTACATCGAGATGCAGGGAATGGCCACCGGAAGAAAGGGCAACAATATATGGTGCCTGAGTCCGATGTTCGACCTGCAGAAGCCTACACTGCTGCTGAACTCGCACATCGACACTGTGAAGCCCGTAAACGGATGGCGGAAAGCCCCGTTCAACGCAGTGGAGGAGAACGGCAAGATCTACGGTCTGGGAAGTAACGACGCCGGCGCAAGCGTGGTCGGCCTGCTGCAGGTGTTCCTGCAACTTTGCCGCACCACACAGGCGTACAACCTGATTTTCCTTGCTTCCTGCGAGGAAGAAGTATCGGGCAAGGGCGGGATAGAGTCCGTATTGCCGCAGCTGCCTCCCATACAATTCGCCATTGTGGGTGAGCCCACCGAGATGCAGCCCGCCATTGCCGAGAAAGGCTTAATGGTGCTGGATGTCACTGCCTACGGACGTTCGGGGCACGCCGCCCGTAATGAAGGAGACAATGCCATATATAAGGTATTGGACGACATTGCGTGGTTTCGCGACTACCGCTTCCCGAAAGAATCTCCCTTCTTGGGCCCGGTAAAGATGAGTGTCACCATGGCAAATGCCGGAACGCAGCACAATGTCATCCCCGACCGCTGCACGTTTGTCGTAGACATCCGCAGCAACGAATGTTATACCAATCAGGAGCTTTTCGACGAGATACGGAAACATATCTCCTGCGAAGCCAAAGCCCGCTCGTTCCGCCTGGGCTCTTCACACGTTTCGCCGGACCACCCGCTGGTGCGGAAGGCCGTTGCTTTGGGACGGGTGCCCTTCGGCTCTCCCACACTGTCCGACCAGGCACTGATGCCGTTCCCGTCCATGAAAATGGGACCGGGCAAAAGCAGCCGTTCACATACTGCGGACGAATTTATCTTTGCAAAAGAGATAGAAGAAGCCATTACGCTGTATCTTGAATTGCTGGACGGGGCGGAGATTTAAGCTTCACCCGTTTTCGTTCCCTTTTTCCCGCAGGGCATTTCCAGTTTCAACGGGATAAACTATCAGTTTCCCTAAGGGATACCGGGAGTTTCATTGAGGTAAACCGGGAGTTTCAACGGTTGAAACTCCCGGTCCCCTTCATTGAAACTCCCGGTATGTCGCTTAACAATCGGCTTCACTACTCTGCAACATTGCATCGCCCTATATGCCGACCATCAATGGCGTGACGGATAATTAAACAATAATCACTTCTGTGTCATTGGTGACGGACGTACCCGTGCATTCGGGCGTCCCTTCAAAAACATTTGCCTCACCCGCATTAAGGCGGAACAGCATCTTGCCATGTCTGCCGAATACTACGATACTGCCTTGAAGCACCAGCACGCAGATGCGGTTGTTGAAGTTCTCCCAGTTGAGTGACTCGCCTTGACGAAGGCATACTTTAATAAAGTTACGTTTCATCATGGGGCGGCACTCATTGAATGTTTGACATCGGACATGCTTACTCCTCCCACCAGAGCTTAGGATATTCGGGCGTACCGCCGTTCCAACTGCCGAGGGATTTCCAGAACTTATAATTGCCGGTAGGCACACCGTCGGAGCCTGCTGTGTATGTACCGTCATTACTTGGGTCGGCGTACCACACTGTGTTGTTTGTGGAAGTAGGCCAGTCAGAAGAACCGAATACTGTTTCCTCCGTAGCATGGGCAATGGCATATTTTTCCCTGACATAGCATGAAGCCATAACAGAGCTACCGCTTGCAGAAGAAGAAGTAATGGCTCCGAGAACCTCTCCACCCTGCCTACCTTGTACCGTACCTATATTATAGCAACCCTTTATATCAAAATCATAACCATCATCCTTTCCGTATATTCCACCTGCATTGCCTCCCTCTGTTTCTATGACGCCCTCATTGTAACATCCATATATACTGCATTTTCCAGAAGAATTCCTCCCGGCAATACCACCTGCATATTTGCCGAAAACGGATGCTGTGCTCTTACAAGAAATAATTTTTCCATTGCACTCACCTGCAATTCCACCCGCTATTCCTACTCCGCGGACGCTTCCCGAAAAAGAACAGTTAGCAATTACTCCTGTGGCGTTATCACCGCATATTCCTCCAGCGCAATCATATTCAGATGGTTTCGTATTCTCAACATCTCCACTAACATGAAGATTGGATACACTTGCATTGGGGCCGGACCGAGCATCGATTTGGGAGAATAATCCCACACGATAATCTGCAATACTTACTTTCAAACCGGTTATCTTATGATGTTGCCCATCAAAAACACCGGCAAAGTTCCCTGTCGGCGTCCAAGGCTTATCATTCAGATTAATATCAACATCCAGTTTGAAATAAGTATCTCGATAGTTTTTACTTGTTGTATTTTTTGCAAATTGCGCAAAGTCCGTTGCAGAACCAATGATGTAAGGGGTGGCCTGACTTCCGTCTCCACCGCTATATGTAGCGCCTGTATTGACGGCAGGATATGTTCCGTCCCAAGTGCTTACAGTCTTACGATTGATATCCGGCGCATCGAAGTCCGCAAAGTCCAGCGTATAGGTATATGTCGAGCTGGTAGCAGCA
>ERZ1504271.366-NODE-366-length-16770-cov-9.492133_pt1 | contig 16770 bp, 8 predicted proteins | sample MGYA00571875_ERZ1504271 | MGnify/ENA primary metagenome ERZ1504271 (study PRJEB39906, sample SAMEA3182108) | gut metagenome | biome: human; feature: gut; material: Stool; isolation source: human stools | place: Canada | collected 2013-04-25 ... | reverse complement strand
GCAAGTATGTACAGAATCCCGGTTATGCTCCGTTCAACTAATTATATTTTGAAATGAAAACGCAAGGGAGGGGAAACGTTTGTTTCCCCCTCTTCCTTTAAACAATCTTTTATTATGAAACACTTTGCCTATTCTATATTGGGCTGTCTATTGCTTTCTTTGAATGCAGCTTTTGCTCAAAAAACATGGTCGTTTGACGGGCAGGACCCCTTACTTTCCTGTGACGGTAAGTCATTGTTGAATTTGTACACTATAAAGGAAATACCAGAATTTGTTACCGGAGTCGAAGGTAAAGCCCTTCGTACAGACGGGTATTCCACTTGGATGGATACAACCACGGAAGGAGATGTTTCGTCGTTGTCCGGATGGTTTGCTCTGGAATCTTATCCGACGGATACTGCTGCCTTTATGGGAATCAGAGACATGGCAGGAACATCTGTAGCGGTATGTGTAGACCGTTATGGTGAGCTGCTGTTGGGAATGGGGCAGAATGGCTCATACTCTTACTGTTCATTAAAGACAAAAGTCGACCGTTTCAAGTGGCTGCATGTGGTCCTTGATTTAAGTAATGAATCGGTTTGCCTGAATGGGCAGAGGATGAGTGCAGAGGTATGGCCCCGGAACTTGCAAGATGGTGAAATGATACTTCGGGTAGGTAAGGATTTCAGGGAAAAGAAGGTTTGGATGTACGATGTTACGGCTATAAACGGGTTGATTGACGGGATAAGCCTCACTCCCTTTTCCGATGATTCGTCTGCATGGAGAGACGAGATTGCCTTAGGATTGAAGAAGACTCCGGTTTTGGCTATTCCGGAAACCCGTTTTGCGAAGGACTTCAACCGTCCTCGCTATCATCTGTTGCCGGCTGCCAACTGGACGAATGAGACGCATGGTTTACTTCTTTATAAAGGTAAATATCATATATTCAATCAGAAGAATGCTTCTGCAATCTTCCTGGGACAGATAAATTGGGGACATTTCAGCAGTCCCGATATGCTTCATTGGACGGAGGAAAAGCCGGCTTTGACTCCTGATGCTGCTTATGACAAGAATGGAATATGGTCCGGGCATGCTGTTATCAATGATGACGGTATCCCCCAGCTGATATACACAGCCGGTGGAGACAAGATGGGAGTGGGTATTGCTTTTCCAAAAGATACTGCGTTGATAGAATGGGAGAAATATGCGGGTAATCCGGTTATTGCCGAGAAGCCTGCCGGATATACCCGTACGGACATGCGTGACCAGTATGTCTGGAAAGAGGGTGATGTCTGGTATATGATTATCGGTTTCGGCATTGAGCAGACCGATACACCCCACGGGGCTTTGCTGCTTTATAAATCGGCGGACTTGAAGAGATGGGATTTTGTACATTTGCTGTTTGAGGGCAATCCGGAAGTGGATGACTCCGGTATTTTCTGGGAAATGCCGGTCTTTAAGAAGATGGGCGGCAAGTATGTTCTTTTGGTGAATAGGGTTCCTCATAAAGGCATACCTGCGCGTTGCCAGTATTGGATAGGAGATTTCAAGAATGAAAAGTTTATACCGGACAACCCAGTCCCTCAAAATCTGGAGGTCATCAACCGCTTGCTGTCCCCCTCTGTTGTTGAGACTCCGGAAGGGGATGTTGCTGCCATTGCCATTATACCCGATGAAATAGGAGGGGAGGCCACTTATGAACAAGGATGGGCACATCTCTACAGTATGCCCAGAAGATGGCAGCTGAAAGATGGGAAACTATGCCAAACACCCCATCCCGTGATGAAACAATTGCGTGAACAACCGACGGTTTATTCCAGACAGGCATTGACTGCTGCGAAACCGTGCATTGTGAGCAGAAGGGAACATCAGCTTGAAGTCAAGGCGACTTTTTATCCCGGTGACGCAAAACGGTTTGGATTTACATTGTGTAAGAATCCGGATAATAGCGAATATAGCCTGATTTATTATGATGTGGAGAAGGAGGAACTTATTGTGGACCAGACGCATTCTTCCTTGCGTGCACACATTCCTTTGAAGATTCGTAAGGATCATTATCGGTTGGATACTGCTAAACCGGTGGAGATTCGTTTGTTTATTGACGGTTCTGTAGTGGAAGGATTTATTAATAACGAAGATGCGTTCACTACAAGAATCTTCCCTTTGAAAGAAAATAGTACGCTATTGGAGCTATTCTCTAATGGAAAAACAACGGAAGTTGCTGCCGAAGTTTGGAAACTGAAAGATGCAAAGGTAAAGATGAACTTTTAATGAAAATACAGAAAATGAAGATACCAGCTATATTGGGTGCACTTTTATTGGCAGGAACATTGTCTGCTGGTGCACAAATGAATTCAGACAGTTTATACAAAGAGCCGTATCGTCCTCAGTATCATTTCAGTCCGGAGAAGGGATGGATTGGTGATCCCTCGGGATTCATGTACTATCAGGGTAAATATCATATGTACTGGTGGGGCAAAGTCGAATCTACAGATTTGGTACATTACCAACAGATAACCCCTTATGCCATGACCGGAACGGATGACAATATCAGTTACTTCACCGGTTCTGCGGTCATAGACAAGAACAACACGGCCGGCTTCGGCAAGGGGGCTTATGTGGCGGCTTACACCGTTTTTGAGAAGGACTCCAAGAAACAGGCGCAGGGCATCTCTTTCAGTCATGACGGAAAGACATTTCATTATTATGAAGGTAACCCGGTTCTGGACCTTTGGAGTACGGAATTCAGGGACCCTACCGTCTTCTGGCACGAGCCGACCCAAAAATGGGTGATGGTTGTAGCCAAGGCCCTGGAGAAGAAAATAAAGTTTTATACCTCTCCTGATTTGAAGAGCTGGACTTGGACCAGTGATTTTGGCCCTGCCGGTGACAGTGAAAAGTCTTGGGAGTGCCCGGATTTATTCCAGTTGCCGGTTGACGGGGATTCTGACAAGAAAAGGTGGGTGATGGTCGTATCTGTAAACTGGGCGCAAGAACAATATTTTATAGGAGACTTCGACGGCACTTCTTTTAAGCTGATGGAGAACCATCCTGCAGAGCCTCTATATGTGGACAAAGGGCTGGACTTTTATGCATCCCGCACATTTCAGGATTTTGACGGAACGTTGGATTCCAAAATTTCGATGGGCTGGGTTGCAACCTGGGACTATGCACCGGTAGCTCCATCGAAGTATGGGAAGGGCTTCTGGTCCATTCCCCGTAATCTGGAACTGAAGACATACAAGGAAGGCGTGAGGCTGGTGCAGAAACCGGTGGAACAGTTGCAAACACTTCGCCATAAGCCTGCATCGGTGAAACGTGCTTTATCGGTGGGAACACAGAGGTTACCCGGCTTTGTTCCCGATGAGAATGTCTACGAACTCGATGCTTCGTTTTCTACTGACGTATCCAACACCTTTGGCTTGAATTTGTGTGTGGGTGAAGGGCGCAAAGTGGTGGTCAGCTATGATACGGATTCACATAATCTGGTGATTGACCGCACCCATTGCTCCGATGTGCAGATTCCTAAATTCAGCCGTATGGCATATGCCAGGGTGGAACCGGTAGATAATAAGATACGTTTGCATATATTTGTAGACAAATCGAGTATTGAAATCTTTGCCAATGACGGGAAGGATGTATTCACATTATTAACCTATCCGGGCGAGGCTCAAACCGGTATCGAACTTTTTGCGCAGAAGAAGGGGACGAAGATGGAGTTGGATGCCTGGATGCTTAAATCAATATGGAGATGAGGAATTTATTGTTTGCATTGCTGCTTTTGCCTTTGATGGCCTCTTGTGTGAAGGATACGGCACAAGTGACTTTGGACTCTTTGCTGGATGAAATGATATCTGTAGAAGAATCCGCACGTTATCCGCTGGTGCCATATCGTTGCCTGCAAGTCAGCAGTTATGACCGCTCCTCCGTGTCTCCCGATTCGCCGGGATGGTTTGCCAACAATGATGGCTATGGCATTGTCTGTACGGATACGGTTGATGGGAGAGTGGAACGTGTGATGTTCGATGAAAAGGGCCCTGGAGCTATTACCCGTATCTGGATAACTACAGTTGACAAGCGTGGGACTTGGAGATTTTATTTTGATGGCGAAAGTACTCCCGGATGGATAGTTCCTGCCTATGATTTGATGCGTTTCGGAATACCCAGGTTGGGTAGGGGACTGCTTCAACCCCACACCAGCTATACTCCGGACGGGAAAGGCGGCAATACTCTTTTCCTGCCCATCCCTTTTGCCCGGAGTTGTAAAATTACATTTGAAGACGAACCGGGCATTGCGCCTACTCCCAAATACTATCACATCAATTATCGCAAGTATCCCGAAGGAACTTCTGTGGAAACCTTCTCTGCGGCATCCGTAGCCCGCGTCGGTAAAAAGATTTCAGAGGTAGATGATGCCTTGCTGCATCCTGCATCCCGTTCCGGTTTGCAGGTGGACAAGAAGCGGCAGGTGCTCCAGCCGGGCGATTCTTTGTGGATTGACCTGCCGCAAGGGGAAAATGCGGTTTATGAAATCAGTTTCCAGCTCGCGAATGCAGATTCTACGGCTTATGCCCAACTGATGCGCAATCTTATATTTAAGGCTGATTTTGACGGCCGGTCTACGGTTTGGGTTCCTCTTTCGGATTATTCGGGAGGGGGTATGGGTGCTCCGGCTGTTGATAGCTGGTTCTTGTCTGCAGACGGACAAGGCAAGGTGGTGAGCCGCTGGCTGATGCCCTACAAGACAGAAGGCAGACTATTGTTACAAAATATCTCCGCACACACTGCAGACGTGAGTATGGAAGTGGGAACGGCACCTTTGCCATGGGGAGGGCGTTCCCTCTATTTCCATGCTTCCTGGCGCCAGCAGACCGGACTTCCGGTTTATGAGCGTCCGGATGATGATGCAAATTGCCGGGAGTGGAACTTTGCCACATTGACCGGACGAGGCATATACAAAGGGGATGTCCTGACTCTGTATAACCATTCGCGTGCCTGGTACGGAGAAGGGGATGAAAAGATATGGGTAGATGATGATGTTTTTCCATCGCATTTCGGTACCGGAACAGAAGATTACTACAATAGTTCGTGGGCTCCGGTCGTAATATTCCAAACGCCTTTTGGTGGCGCACCCCGTGCCGACCAGGCGAGTTCTCACGGTTATAATACATTCTTCCGTACAAGGAATTTGGACGGTATACCGTTTTCTTCATTATTGCGTTTCGACATTGAATTGTTGAGTTGGGTAAGGGGAACTGTAGATTATGCAACTACCGTTTACTGGTATGGAGATATGGGAGCGAAAGCTGTTGATACTTCAGGACTTGAGGAAGCAGCCCAAGACTTGCTACCCGTTCCCGGCGATTTATCTAAATATCGAAGAGAAAATAGCATAGAATTTGAGGAAACAACTCCAATAGCCTCTTCTCCATCCATTCATTTTGACAAGCAGAGTATGCTTGGTTTCGTTGACGGGCAATGGAGTGGAGGAACCCAACTCTTGTGTATTGGTGGAAAACCGGGTGATTCTGTAGAGTTTGAGTTCAATCAATTGGAAGACTGTCCTTATCAACTGGTGGTGTATGCCACGAAAGCTCCTGATTATGGCATAGTTTCTTTTTCCGTAAATGGACAAGATACACATATAAAGTGGGATGGATATGATACAAAAGTTACTCTTTCTGACCCTATTTCTTTAGGATGCTATAGTCCGGTGCGTGGAGCATTGACTTTGAAAATATCTTTGTCAGGAGCTAACCCAAAAGCTGTTGAGGAGAAGAATTTGTTTGGATTAGATGCTATACAACTTATGAAAAAACAATGATATTATGAAAGAGAGGATACTGATACTTTTACTACTGGCTACTGTTTGTAGTATGCAGGCACAAAATATTCACATGGCACTACGTCCGGATGATTTACTGATAGATAATTTTGAAGGAGATACTTTTGGAAACTGGATATTGGAAGGAAATGCTTTTGGCAATTCACCAGTTTCTATGGAACGTTTGTCAATATGGGGGGATAATAGGTTTGAAGGAAATCGGATGGCTTCTAGCTTTGTCAATGGAGATGCCGGTACCGGTGTATTGAAGTCACCTCTTTTCAGGATAGAACGCAGATATGTTAATTTTCTGATAGGTGGGGGTGTTGATTATCAGCGGGAGTATGTAGCCCTTTGGATTGATGGAAAGGAGGTGAAAAGAAGTACGGGGTATAATAGACGTGTCATGGAATATGAGTCTTGGGATGTTGCTGAATATATGGGAAAAAATGCCCGGATTGTTTTAGTGGACCAATCAAAAGAGGGCTGGGGATTTATCAATGCCGACTGTTTCTACCAGTCTGATACCAAATTGGAAAAAGAAATTTTTGCGAAAAGAATGTTGGTAACTCACCGTTATTTGAATATTCCGGTAAAGATGGGAGCGGTTATAGAACAGATGGATATATGGATTGGTGATAAAATGGTACGTAATATGGAAGTGGAGCTTGGCGGCGATGAACCTGATTATTGGGTTACATTGGAGGTCAAGGATTGGATTGGGCAAGAATTACGGATAGAGGCGAGTAAGAGTCCTAATGTAGAGCAAGCTTTGAATCAATGCTTTTGTTCTGAAACTCCTAAGGAAGAGAACTTGTTTTATAAAGAACCGTTACGTCCTAAAGTACATTTTACTTCTCGCCGGGGATGGCTGAATGATCCGAATGGTCTGGTTTGGCATGAAGGGGAGTGGCATCTGTTTTATCAGCATAATCCCTATGGCTGTATTTGGGGTAATATGACATGGGGGCATGCTGTGAGCCGGGATTTGGCACATTGGACTGAGTTGGGGGATGTATTACATCCGGACTCGTTGGGACCTATTTTTTCCGGTTCGGTAGTTGTTGATAAAAAGAATACGCTGGGGTGTCAACAAAATGGAGATACAGTATTGGTTGCTGTTTATACTTCGGCAGGTGGATTCGGGTATCACACCCGGCATTTGCAACATTCACAAAGTATAGGATATAGTTTGGATAAGGGGCGTAATTGGGTTACTTTTTCCGGTAATCCGGTACTTCCCACGTTGGTCAGGTACAATCGTGATCCTAAGGTGACGTGGCATACGCCGACTGGCAGATGGATTATGGTATTGTACTTGGATAAGCAGGAGTATGCTATCTTTTCATCTCCCAATTTGATGGATTGGACTGAAACGGACCGTTTTAAATTAGAGGGGGCGGATGAGTGTCCCGACTTTTTTGAAATGTCCGTAACCAATGAACCTACTGTCCGGAAATGGGTCTTTACCGGGGCGAACAGTACCTATTTGGTTGGGAGTTTTGATGGATATCGTTTTCGGCCTGAGACGAAACCTGTAAAAATGGATAGTGGTACAAACTATTATGCGGTTCAAACATATAGTAATGCACCAGATGACCGAAGAATACAAATAGCATGGATGAACGGAAGTAATTTCCCGGATATGCCTTTCAATCAACAAATGTCCTTTCCGCGTGAATTAACATTACATCGGGTTGATAAAGGATATGTCTTAAAAAGTATGCCGGTAAATGAACTCGCTTTATTATATGGGAGAAAGTACATCTGGAAGAGTCTGGTAGTTGAAGAAAAGAATTGTTTCACGACAAAGTTGAATACTCCTGCCTTCTATCTGAAAACGGGTTTTGCTGTAGATAGTGTTGATGCGCAGATATTGGCTTTTGATATTAATGGTTTGAATTTGATTTACGATTCTGTCAAACAGATACTCACTGTTAAGAAAGAGAATGGGGAAACCTTGAAGCAGATGGTGCTAAAGCCCAATGAAGGAAGAATTGAATTGGATATATTGTCGGATATTGCTTCTGTAGAAATCTTCGTCAATCAAGGAGCACTGTCTGCTGCTTTCTATCATCTGATTGAAAAAAACACTCCTTCTGTCACCATATCAGTTGAAGGCGGACAAACAAAGTTGAAACAGTTGACAATTCATGAATTGAATTCTATGTATGTTCCCCAGTGACATACAGATACCTTTTTAAGGATGGAATGTAACATTTGTAGTATGCTTTGAAACAAAAAAGATAGTCTCCTGCTGCTTGGTGGCGTATCTTTGCATGCTAGAAAAACATAATTAATTTAATACCAACAGAAACATGATTCATTTAAAAGACTTTTGGCGGACAATCAGAAGGACGCTTACCGTATTTATATTAGGAACTACCGTGGCTGTCTTCACATGCCAGGCCATAAATCCTCCTTTCGTGATTAAACATCTGGGTGACGGACAGAGTATCGTCCAAATTGACGAGCAGAAGAAGTTTTTGCTGCTGCCGGTGGAAGAGGCTTCTCCGGAGGCAAAATTGTATATGATAGCGGACAATGATGTTGTACGCAGTATGAACGTGCGATTGGCAGTCAATAAGGTTGACTATTTTGTTCCGGTCGATTTGACCGGCTTCGATAATAAACATCTCTCTTTCAACTTCCAGCTTATTCCGGATTCGGCCTTATGCTGGGAAGAAATGAAACTGTCGGATGAATTCGATGTTTCGAACCGGGAGAAGTACCGTCCGGTGTATCATTTCAGCCCGGCTTACGGTTGGATGAATGATCCTAACGGAATGTTCTACAAAGACGGGGTCTACCATTTGTTCTATCAGCATAATCCCTACGGCTCCATGTGGGGGAACATGCATTGGGGACATGCCACCAGTACGGACCTCGTCACTTGGGAGCATCACGGAGATGCCATTTCGCCCGATGCGTTGGGAACAATTTTCAGTGGTTCTTGTGTTGTCGACAAGGATAATACGGCCGGGTTCGGTGACGGTGCCGTCATTGCCTTCTATACATCGGCAAGCGACCGTCAAGTGCAGAGCATGGCCTATAGCCTTGACAACGGAAAGACCTTCAAGAAGTATGCGCGAAATCCCATCCTGACTTCCACGCAGCGCGACTTCCGTGACCCTAAAGTCATCTGGCACGAAGATACCAAGAAATGGATTATGGTTCTTGCCGTAGGGCAGGAAATGGAGATATACTCTTCTGCCGACCTGAAGAACTGGACGCTGGAGAGCAAATTCGGTGAAGGACAAGGTGCTCACGGCGGAGTCTGGGAGTGTCCCGACCTGCTTGAACTGCCGGTTGAAGGTACGGAACTGAAGAAGTGGGTACTCGTCTGTAACCTCAATCCGGGCGGACCGTTCGGTGGCTCTGCCACACAATATTTCGTGGGGACATTTGACGGAAAGAGATTCGTGAACGAGTCTCCCGCAGTGACGAAATGGATGGACTGGGGAAAAGACCATTATGCAACTGTCACTTGGAGCAATGCTCCTGCAGGACGTACCATTGCATTGGCATGGATGAGCAACTGGCAATATGCCAACGATGTGCCCACCCGTCAATACCGCAGTGCCAACTCCGTGCCGCGCGACCTTTCGCTCTATACCTCGGAGGGTGAAACCTATGTAAAGGTAACCCCGTCTCCCGAATTGCTGAAACTGAGGGATAAAGGCAGCAAGAAGCGTGCTTTCAAAGTAGACCGCACGTATAATCTGGACAAACTGCTGAATGACAATTCCGGAACGTATGAAATCGAAATGACCATCAAGAACAAGGATGCGGATGTGATAGGATTCCAGCTCTTTAACTCGAAAGGCGAGGAGGTGGAGATGTACTATAACCTGGCGGAAAAGACGTTCACCATGGACCGTACCAAGAGTGGCGAGGTGACGTTCAGCAAGGACTTCCCTGCAGTGACCGTGGCTCCTGTCGAGGGTGGCAATGAAATGAAACTCCGCTTGTTCGTGGACAAGTCGAGCATTGAAGCGTTTGGCAACGACGGACGTTTTGCCATGACAAATCTTGTATTCCCGTCGGAACCTTACAACCGCATCAGTTTCTATGCTAAAGGTGGAAGCTGCAATGTCACCTCGTTTATTGTGTACAAACTCGGATTAAAATAACAGATAATAATCTTCAGCATGGAAAATACTAAGAATTCTTCCTTGGCAAAGCTCTTTCCGGTCATGCTTTGCTTCTTCGCCATGGGCTTTGTGGATTTGGTGGGCATCGCCTCCAACTACGTGAAGGCCGACTTGAACCTGACCGACTCGCAAGCTAACATATTCCCGTCTCTGGTGTTCTTCTGGTTCCTCATCTTCTCCGTACCTACGGGTATGCTGATGAACCGCATCGGACGCAAGAAGACGGTGCTTCTCAGCCTTGTCATCACGTTTGCCTCTTTGCTTCTCCCGGTTTTCGGAGACGGCTATGTGCTGATGCTGCTCTCGTTCTCATTGCTGGGCATCGGCAATGCGCTGATGCAAACGTCGCTCAACCCGCTGCTTTCCAATATCGTAAGCGGCGAGCGGCTGGCAAGTTCGCTCACCTTCGGACAGTTTGTAAAAGCCATTGCTTCGTTTCTGGCTCCATACATCGCCATGTGGGGAGCTACGCAGGCCATTCCGTCTCTGGGCATGGGCTGGAGGGTGCTGTTCCCGGTCTATATGGTCATTGCGGTGATTGCCATTCTCTGGCTGAGCGGTACTTCCATCCGCGAGGAAAAGGAAGAGGGACGCCCTTCCACCTTCGGGGAGTGCCTCGCCCTGCTGGGCAAGCCGTTTATCTTTCTCTGCTTCCTGGGCATCATGTGCCATGTGGGCATTGATGTAGGTACGAATACCACAGCGCCCAAAATCCTGATGGAGCGTCTGGGCATGACGCTGGCCGATGCCGGCTTTGCCACCAGCCTTTACTTCATCTTCCGCACGGCGGGTTGCTTTCTCGGAGCCTTCATTCTTCAGAAGATGGCTCCCCGAACCTTCTTCGGCATCAGCGTGTTATGTATGTTGGCTGCGATGGTAGGGTTGTTCGTTTTCCATGAAAAGACAATGATATACATCTGCATTGCCCTTATCGGTTTCGGCAATTCGAACATCTTTCCGGTTATCTTCTCCCAAGCGTTGCTTGCTATGCCACAAAAGAAGAACGAGGTTTCCGGCTTGATGATTATGGGGCTCTTCGGCGGTACGGTATTTCCGATAGCAATGGGCTTGGCAAGTGATGCTGTAGGACAAAGCGGTGCCGTGGCTGTGATGACGGTAGGGGTAGTGTACTTGTTCTTCTATATGCTGCGTATGAAGCGGTAATCTTTGTTCGCAGGCTGCGGACACATATCCCAAGGCTGCGGATATCTGTCCCAAGGTTGCGGATGTCTATCCCAAGCCTTGGGATAGAGATAATCCTTAGTTCTTAGAGACTTTTTAATAGATAATTGGCAACTTTTCATTCTATAGTTAGGAACTTTTTTATTAGGTTTGCAGCGGGTAGGACATTGAGTTTGCCGTGAATAAAATATATCATTCATTAAACAATATAATATTATGAATAAGATAATAGTAGGTATGGGCGAGGCTCTGTGGGACTGCCTCCCCGAAGGAAAGAAGATAGGCGGTGCTCCGGCAAACTTTGCTTACCATGCATCGCAGTTTGGTTTCGACAGCCGTGTGGTCAGTGCCGTAGGTGCCGATGCGGATGGGGACGAGATTCTGGATGTGTTCGCCCGGAAGGGGCTGCGCACGCAGATTGAGCGCGTGCCTTACCCCACGGGAACGGTGCAGGTGACGCTCGATGCCGTGGGCGTGCCGTGCTATGAGATAAAAGAAGGCGTGGCCTGGGACAACATTCCCTTTACCGACGAACTGAAGCGTCTGGCACTGAACACGCGTGCCGTATGTTTCGGCTCTTTGGCGCAACGCAGTGAAACAAGCCGCATCACCATCAACCGTTTTCTCGACACGATGCCCGATGCGGAGGGGCAACTGAAGATATTCGACATCAATCTCCGCCAAGGGTTCTATACCAAAGAGATACTCTGCGAATCCATGCGCCGCTGCAACATCCTCAAGATAAACGATGAGGAGCTGGTGACCATCAGCCGTATTTTCGGCTACCCGGGCATCGACTTGCAGGACAAATGCTGGATTCTGCTGGCCAAGTATAACCTGAAGATGCTTATCTTGACTTGTGGAACGAACGGCAGCTATGTGTTCACTCCGGGAGTGGTTTCCTTCCAGGAGACGCCCAAGGTACCGGTGGCGGACACCGTTGGAGCCGGTGACTCGTTCACGGCAGCCTTCACCGCTGCCATTCTCAGCGGGAAGCAGGTGCCCGATGCCCATAAACTGGCGGTGGAAGTCTCTGCCTATGTATGTACCCAGAGCGGTGCCATGCCGGAATTGCCGGACGCCTTGAAAGAAAGGCTGGCATAGATTTTTCTTATTCTTTTCACATTTTTCGCTATCTTTGCTCATCTGCAATCTTAAATCAGAGGAAAGTGAAGATGAGACAGCATAACCTTCGGATTTTATTCTTTCTGCTCGTGCTTTGGGGAGTGGCGGTTGCCTGCTCCCGGCGCGAGGCACGTTTCCGTATCGGCGTTTCCCAATGTAGCGAGGATGAATGGCGGCGCCAGATGAACAGTGAGATACTCCGTGAAGCCCATTTCTACGAAGATGTGGAGGTGGACATCCGTACTGCCGTCGACGATAATGACCGTCAGGCAAAAGACATTCGTGAGCTGATAGCCGAAGGGGTGGATCTGCTGATTGTGGCCCCTAATGAAGCCACTCCGATAACTCCGGTTGTGGAGGAGGCATACAACCGGGGCATTCCGGTGATTGTAGTGGACCGTAAAATCCTTTCGGACAAATACACGGCCTACGTCGGTGCAGACAACTACGAGATAGGGAAAGCTGTGGGAGAGTATGTGGCCAATGTGCTGCATGGGCAGGGAGATGTGGTGGAAATCTCAGGTTTGGTGGGCTCCACACCTGCCGTAGACCGTCATCAAGGATTTGTGAAGGCTATATCCGCTTATCCCGGTATCCGGTTGCTGGCCGTTGAAGACGGTGCCTGGTTGCAACTCAAGGCCGGAGAGAAAATGGATACTCTGCTGAGCCGCTTTCCGCATATCGACCTGGTGTATGCGCAGAATGACCGTATGGCGGCCGGAGCCTATGCTGCCGCTGCCCGAGAGGGGCGGGAAAAGGATATGCGGTTCATCGGCATAGACGCCCTGTCCGGCAAAGACTATGGAGTGGAGAAAGTACTTGCCGGCGAACTGGATGCCACGTTTATATATCCTACCGGTGGCGACCGCGTGATGCAGATTGCCATGGATATCCTGAACAAGCGTGATTTCCCCCGTGAAACTATCCTGGGCACTTCCGTCGTCGACCGCGACAATGCTCTCATCATGAAGATGCAGACCGCCCACATCGGCACCCTGGATGGAAAGATAGAAACCCTGAACGGAAAGATAAACCAGTATTTGGCCAGTTATGCCACGCAGCAGGTTGTCTTGTACGGCAGTCTGTCTGCCCTATTGTTGCTGGTCGGCTTGTTGGTGGCTGTCTACCTCTCCTTGCGTGCCAAGAACCGGTTGAACCGTGAGCTGTCCATGCAGAAAAAGAAACTGGAGGAACAGAAAACCCAGTTGATACAGCAGAAGGAACTGTTGGAAGTACAGAAGTCGCAGTTAGAACAGCTTTCCCATGAACTGGAGGAGGCTACGCATGCCAAGCTGGTGTTCTTCACGAATATTTCACACGATTTCCGTACTCCGCTGACGCTGATAGCCGATCCCATAGAGCAGCTTCTTGCCAACCGCACCCTCGACGGACAGCCGCGCCAGCTCCTCGAGCTGATGAAAAAGAATGTGCATATCCTGCTTCGCCTGGTCAACCAAATACTTGATTTCCGGAAGGTGGAGAACGGGCGCATGGAGCTCCATCTCGAACCTTTTGATTTGCTCGACAGCTTCCGGGGCTGGAACGACTCTTTCCGCATGGCGTTGCTGAAGAAACATATTGCTTTCAGCTTTGAGGCATCTCCCGATACGGACTTCCGGATGATGGCGGATGCGGAGAAGATGGAGCGCATTTACTTCAATCTCTTCTCCAATGCCGTGAAGTATACGCCGGAGAATGGGAAGATAGCTATACGCTTGTCAATGACAGAGCAGAACTATAGCTTGTCTGTTTTCAATTCCGGCAGTTACATTTCTTCGACCGATGTGGAAGCTATCTTCGAGCGTTTTTATCAAGTGGACGGACATCAGGCAGGTACCGGTATCGGCCTTGCGCTGGTACGTGCTTTTGTAGAGATGCATGGTGGCAACATTGCGGCACACAGTGATGATAAGGGTACTACCTTCACCGTCACTTTCCCAAAGCAGGATGTTTCGCAGTACCATCCCACCATAGTGACGTTGCCTGCCGAAGAGAAGGACGTGTCGTCCACCCTGATAGATACGGAAGTGAAGGCATGCGAAGAGGTGGTTGAGGCTGATTGTCCTACTGTGCTGGTAATTGACGATAATGCGGATATTCGCAACTATGTGAAGTCACTGTTGACGCAAGAATTTCGCGTGCTGGATGCTGCAGACGGGACAGAGGGTATCCGGCTGGCCATGAAGTATGTGCCGGATGTGGTTATTTCGGATGTAATGATGCCCGGTATGGATGGTGTGGAATGTTGCCGCCGCTTGAAGGGGGAGTTACAGACATGCCATATCCCGGTGATTCTGCTGACGGCCTGCTCGCTGGACGAACAGCGTATCCAGGGCTATGATGGCGGTGCCGATTCTTATATTTCCAAACCATTCAATTCGCAGTTGCTCTTGTCTCGTGTCCGTAATCTTATTGCAAACCGCCGTCAGTTGAGGCAGTTCTTCGGAGATAACCAGACTATCGAGAAGGAAGCCATCAGTGATTTGGATAAGGGTTTCGTCTCCCGCTTCAAATCGCTTGTCGAGGAGAGGATGAAAGATGCGGAACTCAATGTGGAGGATTTGGGACGGAATATGGGTATGAGCCGTGTGCAGCTTTACCGTAAGCTGAAATCGCTGACCAACTATTCGCCGAATGAGCTGCTGCGCCAGATGAGGTTGAAAAAGGCTGCCTCACTGCTTGCCTCCTCTGACATGACGGTAGCGGAGATTGCCTATGAAGTGGGCTTTTCGTCACCTTCCTATTTCACGAAATGCTATAAGGAACAGTTTGGGGAGAGTCCTACCGAGTTTCTGAAAAGAAGGGGATAGCTGTTGTCTATCCCCCTTGTTCTTAATACACGTCTGTTTACTTCTGTAAATGATACTGGAACTTATTTCAGTATTTGAGGCAGGTTTTCCCTTCCCCAGAAGTAGTAAACACAGATTCCAATCCAGCTTGTGAGCAGGATGATAATTGCAACTAATAGTTTCTTCACGCCGTCTACCGGCCACTTCATGATTTCAAGTACGGCTTTGACACACAGAACCACACCGATAATCCAAATGATAAATCCAATCATAACCTGTGATATTTAGTATTGTTAATTAAAAACAAATAGAGACTACGCCTTATTCAGGAGCAGCCTCTATTCTTTATTTAGTAATCGGAATTACTCTGTAACTTCAGCGCCCCAATTTTCTTTGGAAAGACGCTTGTAGCTGTTGTAACGCCATTTAGCGTTTTCTTCAGCAGCCTTGAACAGCTCGTCGGCCTCCTGCGGATATTGCTTCATTACGGATGCGTAACGAACTTCACCCTTCAGGAAGTCTTGGAATCCGCTCCAATCCGGTTCCTTGCTATCCAGCGTGAACGGATTCTTGCCTTCAGCCTCCAGAGCCGGGTTGTAACGCCACAAGTGCCAGTAACCGCACTTAACGGCCTTTTCTTCCTCTGCCTGGCTCTTGCCCATACCTGCCTTCAGACCGTGGTTGATACACGGAGCGTAAGCGATGATGAGTGACGGACCGGGATATGCTTCTGCTTCACGGATAGCCTTTAAAGTCTGAGCCTGGTCGGCACCCATAGCGATTTGGGCAACGTATACGTAACCGTAAGTAGTAGCCATCAGACCGAGGTCTTTCTTGCGTACACGCTTACCGGCAGCGGCAAACTTGGCGATAGCGCCTACCGGAGTAGCCTTGGAAGACTGACCGCCTGTGTTGGAGTAAACCTCAGTATCCAGTACGAGGATGTTGACATCCTTGCCGCTTGCGATTACATGGTCGAGACCACCGTAACCGATGTCGTAAGAGGCACCGTCGCCACCGATAATCCACTGGCTGCGTTTTACCAGGTATTGAGACAGACTGGCGATAGTCTTGCAGCTGTCGCACTTGTCTTTGGCAGCTTCTACCATCGGAATAATCTTTTCAGCCAGTTCCTTGCTCTTGTCTGCATCGTACATGTTTTCAATCCAAGCCTGGAATACTTCTTTGTATTCAGCCGGAGTTCCTTCTGCTGCGATGGCATCTTCCATAGCCTTCACGATACGTGCGCGCATCTTTTCGTTGGCAAGCTCCATACCCAGACCGAATTCGCAGAAGTCCTCGAACAATGAGTTTGCCCAAGCAGGACCGTGACCTTTTTCGTTCTTGGTATAAGGAGTAGAAGGTACTGAACCGGAGTAGATGGAAGAACATCCTGTTGCGTTGGCTACCATTTCGCGGTCACCGAACAACTGGGAAATCAGTTTAACGTACGGAGTTTCACCACAACCGGAGCAAGCGCCTGAGAACTCGAACAACGGAGTAGCGAACTGGGAGTTCTTCACGTTGGCCTTGATGTCAACCAAGTGTTGTTTGCTCTTCACGTTTTCAGCACAGTAGGTCCAGTTGGCAGCTTCCGGCAATTGGCTTTCGAGGTGTTTCATAGTCAGAGCCTTGCCACCCTTCTTCGGGTTGCCCGGACAAACATCGGCACAGTTGCCACAACCCAGACAGTCGAGAACGTCTACCTGAATACGGA
>ERZ1504271.223-NODE-223-length-23423-cov-5.755520_pt1 | contig 23423 bp, 20 predicted proteins | sample MGYA00571875_ERZ1504271 | MGnify/ENA primary metagenome ERZ1504271 (study PRJEB39906, sample SAMEA3182108) | gut metagenome | biome: human; feature: gut; material: Stool; isolation source: human stools | place: Canada | collected 2013-04-25 ... | reverse complement strand
TTTTCAATGTTTTCGCCTTCTTTTACAGGTACTACAATCATTTTTTTAAAATTAAAGTATTTTGTTATTAAATTATTTCTGCACTAGAAATGCGGGGCAAAATTACGCATATTTTATTTATTCACAAAACTTTCCACCTATTTTTATCAAGAATCTACCAGAAATACTAACTTTGCCAGCAACATAACTTCTCTAAAATGAAAAAAGACATAACAAACAGATTGACAGCCCTACGCGCAATCATGATACGCAAAGGCATTTCAGCTTTCATAGTACCCAGTACAGATCCTCATTCAGGAGAGTATGTCCCTGAATATTGGGAAACCAGGAAATGGATATCCGGATTTACAGGCTCAGCCGGAACGGTCGTCATCACTCTAGACAAAGCAGGATTATGGACCGATTCCCGTTATTTTCTTCAAGCAGAAGAACAACTGGAAGGCACTGGTATCATCCTGTTTAAAGAACGAGTTCCCGGAACACCGACTATTGCCAACTGGCTGGGACAAGTATTACAGCCTAACGAGAAAGTAGGTATTGACGGATGGGTAAACACTGTCTCCGAAGCAGAAAATCTAATTCTGGAATTAAAAAAATACCGCCTCTCCTTAATTACAATAGAAGATCCCTTTATTTATTTATGGCAAAACCGTCCTTCCCTTCCATCAGAACCCATTTTTATTCTGCCTGAAACCTATTCCGGACGCTCTTGCAAGGAAAAGTTAGATTTAATCAACAATGAACTTCAAAAAAGCCAAGCTAATGCACTACTGCTTTCATCCCTTGATGAGATCGCCTGGACACTCAACTTACGCGGTAAAGATGTACATTGCAATCCTGTTTTTGTCAGCTACCTTTTAATAACACCACAAGCTAATACATTATATATATATCCTGAAAAAATCAATCAAGAAGTTATGGCTTATCTGGAACACCAACAAATCCAGACAAAGCCATATACAGCCATTGAACAGGATTTGAAAGACATCCAAGGAATGCAATTTTTACTGCCGCCTACAACAAACTTCACTCTTTACCAAACAATAGCAACTCAAAACGACATAATCCGACAAACTTCACCTGTCACATTCCTTAAGGCCATCAAAAACGAGACAGAAATTGCCGGTTTCCATAAAGCCATGAAACGCGATGGTGTTGCAATGGTACGATTCTTAAAATGGCTAAAGGAAACTATCAGAACCAGCCAAGAGACAGAAATGAGCATTGACCAGAAGCTATATGAATTACGGGCCGAACAAGATGAATTTCAGGGTATCAGTTTTGACACAATAGCTGGCTATCAGGAACATGGAGCTATTGTACATTATGAGGCAACTCCAGAAACCTCATCTCAGCTTAAGGCAGAAGGCTTATTACTGTTGGATAGTGGTGCACAGTATCTGGATGGAACAACAGACATCACTCGTACTATTTCATTAGGACCTGTTACCGAAGAGCAAAAGAAAGATTATACATTAGTATTAAAAGGATTTATTGCTTTATCAACAGCCGAATTCCCCCATGGAACATGCGGAACACAACTAGACATACTGGCCCGGCAATATATGTGGAAAGATGGTATTAACTATGGACATGGCACCGGACATGGTGTCGGCCACTTCCTTAATGTACACGAAGGGCCTCACCAAATCCGCATGAATTATGTCCCTGCCCCACTACTTCCCGGTATGACCATTACCAATGAACCCGGTATTTACAAAGCAGGAAAATACGGTATCCGCACGGAAAATACAATGCTTGTTGTACCATCCAGAGAAACTGAGTTTGGCGTATTCTATAAATTTGAGCCACTCACCCTCTGCCCCATCGATCAGGAAGCCATTCTTCCAGAAATGCTTACTACCGAAGAAAAGGCATGGCTCAATCAATACCATAAAAATGTATATGAAGCACTTAACCCTATGTTAAGCGAAGCCGAGAAGCAATGGCTAAGAAACGCAACCTTACCGCTTTCATAAAGCTAATATAATTTGGATTACCTTATTTATAGAATATTATATGGCACTTATCAAATCAGTCAGAGGATTTACTCCTCAAATAGGAGACGATTGTTATCTGGCCGATAATGCAACAATCATTGGTGATGTCATTATGGGCAAAAATTGTAGTATATGGTTCAACACTGTATTACGTGGCGATGTCAACTCCATCCGTATCGGTGATCGGGTAAATATACAAGATGGGAGTGTACTGCACACTCTCTATGAAAAATCTACCGTAGAAATAGGTAATGATGTTTCCATTGGCCACAATGTAACCTTACATGGAGCTTGTGTAAAAGACAATGCTTTAATTGGTATGGGATCAACACTGTTAGATCATGCCATCGTAGGAGAAGGAGCAATTGTTGCCGCCGGAGCCTTGGTTCTGGCTAATACTGTCATCGAGCCTCATACCCTATGGGGAGGTGTCCCTGCAAAATTTATCAAACGGGTAGACCCGCAGCAAAGCAAGGAACTAAATCAAAAAATAGCCAATGGATACCTGATGTATGCATCCTGGTTTAAAGAAGAAGACCAGCACGAATAGCTACGTCAGCTGTTTATAAAAAATCGCCAGCCTCTCATCTTACATGAACAGGCTGGCGATTTTCTTAAAACTTCACAGTATTCATAATCTTTTCAAGTGCCCCGGAATTATCCCGGACATAATTTCCGGCACGCTTTCCCGATTTATCCAAGAAAGAATAATCACTAAGGAAGCGATCCATCAGCTGAATGAAATCTTTCTCTCCATGAATTTCAAAACCACCCTGACACTGCTTCAATCCCTGAGCTTCCAGGAATTTCCGGTTCTCGGGACCAAAAATCACAGGAATTCCATAAACAGCAGCTTCCAGAGTATTATGGATACTTACTCCAAAACCACCTCCAATATAAGCAATTTCTCCATAACGATAAATTGAAGATAGCAATCCAAAGCAATCTATAATCAGACAATCAGCCTGACGTACATTAGCTTCTGTAGCCTGAGTATATCGCACTACAGTCCGATTCAATTTGCCAATAATCTCTTCAAGATGGCTTTCTGCTATAACATGCGGAGCGATGATCAGTTTCATTTCCGGATGAGCATTAAAATAAGGAATGAATATATCCTCATCTGGAGCCCATGAACTTCCTGCAACCAAGGTCAGTTTATCACCTTTAAAAGCCTCAACCAAAGGCAGATCTTTCGCCTGATGACAGATCTCCAGCACGCGGTCGAAGCGTGTATCACCTACAATTGTTGTCTGAGTGACCCCTATTGTCTTCAATAACTCAACAGACTCTGCATTCTGTACAAAGAGATGATCAAAACAAGACAATACATTCCGATAACTTCTTCCATACCATTTGAAAAACACCTGATCCGGACGGAAAATAGACGATACACTATAAACCGGAATTCTTCTTCTGGACAATTCTGTCAGATAGTTTTGCCAGAACTCATATTTAATGAAAAAAGCCATGCATGGATGAGCTAAATCCAAAAAACGGCGGACATTTCCCGGGGTATCAAAAGGTAAATAACAAACAACATCTGCACCTTTATAATCTTTACGGACTTCATATCCGGAAGGAGAAAAGAAAGTCTGAAGAATCTTATATTGAGGATAACGTTTCCGGATCTCTTCAATCAACGGACGTCCCTGCTCAAATTCACCAAGCGAAGCTGCATGAAACCATATATAACGAGCATCCGGTTTTATGCACCCTTCCAAAATACCAAAAGTTTCCTTCTGGCCTTTTACCATGCTGGAAACTTTTTGGTTAAAGTGTGCAGCCACACGGGCTGCACACGCATATAAGAATAAAAGAATATTATAAATCATAATAAACTGGCTTATTTGAGTACCTCAATAGCACGACGCATACGTCTTACAGTTTCATCCTTACCCAATACAGCAGAAATATCAAACATATGAGGTCCCTTACCTTCGCCAACCAGAGTCAAGCGGAAAGCATTCATAATATTACCCAGATGATAACCCTTATCCTCAATCCATTTCATGACAACCTCTTCCTGATGAGCCAGTGAGAAATCATCCAATGATTCCAATAAGTCAGCCAGTTCTGTCATGCGCTCAGCAGAATCTTCTTTCCAGCGCTTCTTGACTGTTTTTTCATCATAAGATTCCGGAGCAACAAAGAAGAACTTACAGGTATCCCATAATTCCTTGATGAAGCTAACACGCCCCTTCATCAGACCAACAACAGTTGTTACCGTTTCCATTGGAGCATCAATACCATGCTCTTTCAAGATCGGCATAAACAATTCTGCTATTTCTGCATCACTCTTCATCAGGATATATTCGTGGTTAAACCATTTACCCTTTTCATAATCAAACTTGGCACCAGCCTTACTACAACGGTGAAGGTCAAACAATTTAATCAGTTCATCCATTGACATGATTTCCTGATCATTTCCCGGATTCCATCCCAGTAACGCCAGGAAGTTGATTACAGCCTCAGGCAAATATCCTGATTCACGATAGCCTGAAGAGACTTCTCCACTCTTCGGATCATGCCATTCCAGAGGGAATACAGGGAATCCCAGACGATCACCGTCACGCTTGCTCAACTTACCATTTCCGTCTGGTTTCAGCAGCAATGGCAAATGAGCAAATTCCGGCATCGTATCTTCCCAGCCAAATGCACGGTACAACAACACATGCAAAGGAGCAGACGGCAACCATTCTTCTCCACGGATCACATGAGACACTTCCATCAGATGATCATCTACAATATTTGCCAAGTGATAGGTAGGAAGTTCATCTGCTGACTTATACAGAACTTTATCATCCAAGATAGAAGAATTGATCACGACTTCTCCACGGATAATATCATGTACATGAACATCCTCATTCGGTTCAATCTTAAAACGAACCACATATTGCTTTCCCTCTGCAATCAGTTTATCAACCTCTTCCTTCGGCAAGGTTAATGAGTTACGCATAGAGGTACGGGTCGTCGCATCATACTGAAAGTTCGCAATTTCCTTACGCTTTGCTTCCAATTCTTCCGGCGTATCAAATGCAATATAAGCCTTTCCGTTATCCAGCAGGATCTGTACATATTTTTTGTAAATATCACGGCGTTCTGACTGACGGTAAGGACCATAGTTGCCACCAAAGCTAACACCTTCATCAAACTTTATTCCTAACCAACGGAATGATTCTATAATATACTCCTCCGCTCCGGGTACAAAACGATTGGAGTCAGTATCTTCAATTCGGAAAATTAAGTCTCCCCCATGCTGGCGGGCAAACAGATAGTTATACAAGGCAGTGCGCACACCACCAATATGCAATGCACCCGTAGGACTCGGTGCAAAACGAACTCTTACTTTTCTTTCAGCCATAGTGATTTTCATCTAAAAATACGCCGCAAAATTAATCTATTTTTCCCGTTTTTTGTTTATTTTGCAGCACAAATATCCATGCTTATGAAAAGTTTACATAGAGAACAACCGTTTTCATATAAGGAACTGCTTTACAAATGCGCCATTTCTCTGGTGACTGTCGCAGTTATCGTATATTTTCTTCCCAAAGAAGGCAAGTTTAATTATCAGTTTGACATCAACAAGCCGTGGAAATATGGCCTGTTACAGGCTTCTTTTGATTTCCCTATTTACAAAGGAGATGAACAGATCCAGAAAGAACAGGACAGTTTAATGGCATTCTATCAGCCCTACTATGAGATAGACAAGACTCAGGGTGAACAGATGATCCAGAAATTCAAAGATGACTATAACAAAAACCTGCGCAACATCATCCCGGTCCCGGCTTATCAGCATCATATTGAGCGTATACTGGAAGTCATCTATGAGAAAGGAGTCGTATCCATGGATGATCTGGCTTCCCTGAAAAAAGAAGGCAGAAACACGATTCGCGTTGTAAACAAAAATACCTCCAGCCAATTGCCTACTGAAGAGTTGTATACGACCAAACAAGCTTACGAAGCACTGATCAACTCAGATACCGTACATTATAATAAGGTGTTATTGCAACGCTGTAACCTGAACAACTACATTACTCCAAACTTAACTTATGATGCATCCAAATCCGAAGCTGCCAAACAGGATCTTTTATCCGGACTATCATGGGCCAACGGCTTCGTTATGAACGGACAAAAGATTATCGACCGCGGAGAAATCATAGACCAGCATACATATGATATCCTGAGATCACTTCAGAAGGAATGGAGCAAACGAAGTGAAACTGCAGCCGAAAAAAGATTAACTTTAATCGGCCAGATTCTCTTTGTCACCATTCTGATTGTCGCATTCATGGTGTACCTGGAATTATTCCGCCGTGACTATTATGGCAAGAAAGGAAGCCTTTATTTATTATTTATTCTCATTACCTTCTTCCCTGTCCTGTCATCCATTATGGTGGAACATGCTTTCCTCAGTGTCTACATTGTTCCGTTCGCCATGATTCCGATGATCATCCGTATATTCCTTGATTCGCGTACAGCATTCATGGCGCATGTTATCTCCATCTTAATTTGCTCCATTGCCTTACGGACTCCTCATGAGTTTATACTTTTACAGACAGTAGCCGGTATGGCAGGTATTTACAGCCTGCGGGAATTGTCTCAACGCTCGCAGTTATTACGAAGCGCACTGATTGTCACCTGCAGCTATGTCATTCTTTATCTGGCACTGGATCTGATCCACGTAAACAATGTGGCACAATTGAGTACACACATGTATATTAATTTCATCATCAACGGCATCCTTCTGCTGTTCACATACCCTTTATTGTTCATACTGGAGAAGACTTTTGGATTTACCTCGAATGTTACTCTCGTTGAATTATCAAACATCAACAACAAACTGATGCGCGAAATGTCGGAGGTTGCTCCCGGTACATTCCAACATTCCTTACAATTGGCCAACCTTACCGCAGCAGCAGCCAATAGTATCGGAGCCAACAGCCAGCTGGTACGTACTGGTGCCATGTATCACGATATCGGGAAAATGATGAACCCTGCATTCTTCACAGAAAACCAGTCAGGAGTAAACCCACACAACCAGTTAAGCTATAAGCAAAGTGCCCAGATTGTCATCAATCATGTAACAGACGGTATGAAGCTTGCAGATAAATATAATCTGCCTAAAGTGATCAAGGACTTTATCTGTACACATCACGGAAGAGGACTGACCAAGTATTTTTATATATCCTATCAGAATGAGCATCCTGGAGAAGAAATTGACAAAGAAGCATTCCGCTATCCCGGTCCGAATCCCTTTACGAAAGAACAGGCCATTCTGACCATGGCGGATTCTGTGGAAGCAGCTTCGCGCAGCCTTCCTGAATATACGGAAGAAAGCATATCTAATCTGGTCGACAAGATTATCGATGCACAGGTGCAGGAAGGTTATTTCAAAGAATGCCCCATCACGTTCAAGGATATTGCTACTGTTAAAGCAGTATTCAAGGAAAAGCTGAAAACCATGTATCACACCCGTATCAGCTATCCGGAATTAAAGAAATAAAAATTACTGCGTAGTAGTCCTTCGATTACTACGCAGTAATTTTCTAACTACTACCTGGTAGTCCGCAAACTACCAGGCAGTAAATATCAAAGCTCCCCTCTGCGGATTGCTTCCATAACATTGGCCGGAGCCCGCTCTGCCAATAGCTCCCGTTTCATATAGTCCATATAAGGTGCTACATGACTGAAGAACTGATGATATCCCTTACATAAATAATTCAGACCCGGCTCTCCATCCGGTGTCACTGCGAAACGATTTTTCGGACACTCACCGTTGCAGGCAAACAAAAACTCACAATTCCTGCATTGTGTTGGTAAAGCCTTTTGTTTCATCTGTCCAAACTCCAGCTGACGGTCGCTGTACATCATTTCAATCAATGTCTTCTCATAAATATTTCCCAGCTTAAACTCGGGGAACACATAATGGTCGCAGGAATAGACATCTCCATTAAATTCCATAACCCCGGCATGTCCGCACGTCTTTGCCAGAGAGCAGACACCCGGTTGCTCGCCAACCCAATTCGCCAAAGTTGAATCAAACAGCTGAATAAAAAACTGCCCCACATCATTGCGCACCCATTCATCGAACAATGTACACAAGAAATTTCCCCACTGTTCCGGCGACACAGAAAAATCAGCCAATTTTTCACCCTTCTGCAATGGAGAAGCCAGGTGGCGTCCGTCAGCATGATGGCTCAGGCGCTCCACAATCGGAGCAAACTGAATATAATGGCAATCCAGTTCTTTAAAGAAGTGATAAAACTCCAACGGATAATCAGCATTATAATCATTCACAACAGCCATGGCATTCCACTCTACCCCGTGTTTTTTCAATAGCTGAATGCCTTGCATGACTTTTACAAAGGAAGGGCGTCCCTGACGGTTCTTACGGTATTCGTCATGAAACTCCTGAGGGCCGTCAATGGAGATACCTACCAGCCAGTTATTCTTCCGGAAAAACTCACACCATTCATCATTCAGTAGCGTACCATTGGTCTGGATGCAATTGTCAATGGAACGCCCGCCTGCATACTGGCGCTGCAACTCCATCACCCGCTTATAGAAACTGAGCGGACGCATCAATGTTTCTCCGCCATGCCAGGTAAACAAAACCTGCGGCATGGTCTGCGACTGAATATATTCACGAATAAACTTCTCCAACAGTTCATCGCTCATCACATACTTGGACGTGTCTTTATACAGATTTGTTTTCTCCAGGTAATAACAATAGTCGCAGGCCAGATTACATACAGCCCCGATCGGCTTCGTCATTACATATAATGGTTTTGCAAAAGGAAAAGCAACTTGACTCATATCCGGTTGTATTATATATTTTGATGATTTAAACTCTGAAGCAGGCCCTCACACGCATCTTCCAGTATATCCAGCACATTCTCGAATCCCTGTGCTCCGCCATAATAAGGATCCGGGACATAATCAACGACCTTTTCCCGGCAGAAATCAGTCATCCGGCCAATCTTTGCTTCAGACTCGAGATTCGGAGCCTTTTCCTTCAAGGCATCAATATTCCGGTCATCCATTCCCAGGATCATATCAAAATGATAAAAATCATCTGAACAGACAGGACGTGAACGATGGGTCAGATGATATCCTCTGCGGACTGCATGCATACGCATCCGTTCATCCGGAAGTTCTCCCCGATGATAGCTGCTGATTCCTGCTGAATCAACTTCAATTTCATGTTCTAAACCTTCACGGGCTATGAAAGTCCGCATAATTTCCTCAGCAGAAGAAGAGCGGCAAATATTGCCAAGACATACAAATAGGATCCGTTTCATGAATTTCAAATCTTTATGGATCGGAAAACACTGTTTTATCCGATATTTAAATAGGTTTTAAAGTTGGTTACACTGGTATTCATGATCAGCGACTCAGGAAATTCTGTTTCAGCTACCAGTTCCAGAGCCAGATCATAATCTGCTATATCAAAAGAAATATGTGCATCACTGCCCAGAATTACCGGTACTTCATATTGCTTGCACAAGCGAAGTATTTCCAGATTATTCCCCCGTGCTTCCAGTTTTCCACGGCAAGGTTTCAACGAGCTGTTATTGATTTCCAGCAATGTGTGATGCTCCTTCGCCGCCAACACCAGCGGTTCGAACTGCAGCTTTGCCGTACCGTCACCCGGATGGCTGATGATATGAATATAGGGATTACAGATCACTTTCTCCAGTCCCTGCGTATTCTCCTCCACAGTCCCTTGCTGATAGCAAAGTGAATGAATACCGGCAATCCGCAAGTCAAGTTTCTGCAAATAGAATTCATCCATATCCAGATGACCAGCAGTATCCAGAATATTGATTTCTGCTCCAAGCAAAAGTTCAATACCATACATTTGCCGGGGAACCACATGCAGATTCCGAAAATAAATAGGATCACACGATCCCGGGATTCTGGATGAATGCTCCGTAATGCCTAATAACTTCAGTCCCTTATCAGAAGCAGCTTTTGCCATTTCCTGAAGCGTACTGAAAGCATGCCCACTGGCTATCGTGTGAGTATGCACATCCAATTCTGTCTTTATCTTCATTTCTTCATCTATTTACATTCTACATGGGATCGACATCGTAATATACCAATAAGGAGCGGAAACGTTCATCTTCTGTCAGGAAGCGCTGCACCTGCTGAAGATAAGCCCGTACTTTGACCAAAGATGCATCCAGTTCTATCTTCACCACTATCTTCTTGATGAAAAGCGTCTGAATACGGGATACAGGCGGTTTATCCGGCCCCAGTACCCTCTCCCCCAAACCTTTACGCAGGCAGGAAGCCATCAGTTCGGCAGCCTGATCAAGCACATCTTCTTTCCAGTGCTTCAAATATACATAAACTAACCGATAAAAAGGAGGATACTTGAAAAGTTCCCGTTCTTCCAGCTGTTCACTGTACATACGGAAATAGTCATTGGCCATTACCTGATGAATCAGCGGAAGATCTGGAGACTTGGTCTGCAGAACTACAAGTCCCTGCTTGTTTCTTCGCCCGGCACGTCCGGCTACCTGGGCCATCAGCTGGAAAGCACGTTCATAGGAACGGAAATCCGGATAGTTCAACATGGAATCTGCATTCAGAATTCCAACAACACTTACCCGATCGAAATCCAGTCCTTTTGACACCATCTGGGTACCGATCAGAATGTCCGTCTTCCCTTCTTCAAAATCCGCAATGATCCGTTCATAAGCGGTACGGGTACGAGTCGTATCCAGATCCATCCGTGCCACCCGGGCCTCCGGGAATACAGTCCGTATATCGTCTTCAATCTTTTCCGTACCAAATCCCCGGTTCACCAGTTCCACACCTCCGCAGGCCGGACACGATTTAGGAACCTGATACGTATAACCACAATAATGGCAGGTCAACTGATTCATCCCTTTATGATAAGTCAGACTGACATCGCAGTTCCGGCAACGGGGAACCCATCCGCAAGTGCGGCATTCAATCATCGGTGCAAAACCACGCCGGTTCTGAAACAAAATTACCTGCTCCTTGTGCTCCAAGGCTTCACGTATCTTTTGCAGGAGCAAGGGAGAAAACTGCGCCGTCATTCTTTTTTTACGTGCCAGTTCCTTGATATCAACCAGCTCGATTTGTGGCAGACGGATATTCTGGTAACGCTCCGTAAGCTCTACCAGACCATATTTCCCCTGTCGGGCATTATAATAAGTCTCTATGGAAGGTGTTGCCGTACCTAACAAGGTTTTTGCTCCGAACATGGAAGCCAGCATAATAGCCGCGCTCCGGGCATGATAACGTGGAGCCGGATCCTGCTGCTTATAAGTTGTTTCGTGTTCCTCATCCACAATGACAAGTCCCAAACGACGGAACGGAAGAAACACAGACGAACGGACACCCAGAATGACATCATAATCTTGTTCCGACAACTGTTTCTGCCAGATCTCCACCCGTTCCGCATCCGGAAACTTAGAATGATAGATTCCCAGCCGGTTCCCGAAAACCCGTTTCAGGCGTTCCGTTATCTGGGTTGTCAGGGCAATCTCCGGCAACAGATAAAGCACCTGCTTCCCGGATTTCAATACCTGATCAATCAAATGAATATAGATTTCTGTCTTTCCGCTCGATGTTACTCCATGCAAAAGACATACATTCTTCGTAGCAAATAAAGAAAGAACAGAATAATAAGCTTGCTGCTGCGCCGGATTCAAAGGATTCAAAGAGACCGTATTGCATACTCCCTTTGCCAGACGGCCCACTTCCTGATAGTATAATTCAAAAATACCTTTGCCGGTCAAGCCATTCAATATGGCAGAAGAAGCACCGGATGCCTCAAGCAGAGACTTACGGGTAACCTCTTTCAAATCTGTTCCCGAAGTTCCCCAACCGGACAATTCAATGTATTTCATAAGCACCGCCAGCTGTTTGGGAGCTCTTGCCAATCCGTCAAACAGTCCTCGGAGCTTTTCTTCATCCTGCATACCCGGAGTAAGCCGGACGCGTGCTTCGGTGCGTGGTTTGTAACTGCGCTTCAGTTCCTCCTTTACTTTGACAGCTTCTTTCTCCAGCAGGGATTTGATAACCGGCAGGATCTGGCGAATGCCACTTGACTTTTCCAGTTGCGTAATGCACTGTTCCGTTTCGGAAGACAACAGATTCATCACACTCTGTTCTCTTTCCGTCAAAGGCTCCACTGCCTCAAAGTCCGGATTATATACAACGACAGTCTCACTCTCCAGCTTCATGCCCGAAGGAAGAGCCGCTTTATATACATCTCCCAATGTACACAAATAGTAGTCAGCCATCCATTTCCAGAAAGCATACTGCCGGGCCAGCAGGACAGGACGTTCATCCAGGATCTCTGCTACATCCTTGGTCTCATACTCTTCGGGAGGAGTCTCATGTACTTTGGTTATAATGGCTGTATAATACTTCTTCCGACCGAAAGGAACCACCACACGGCATCCCTCCTTAACCTTTTCATCCCAGCCTTCGGGAAGAGAATAGGTATATTGACCGGCAATCGGTAAAGGCACTATGACATCCACATATTTCTTCATATCGCAAAGGTATAAAAAAACCAGTCCACCCTGCCCGACTATGGGTAAACTTTTATAGTTTTGTACATTATTCATCAATCAAATGGAGAGACAATGAAAACGTATAAAATAGGTATTATCGGCTGCGGCAATATCGCGAAGAAAATGGCCCTGACCCTGGGAGGGATGAAACATGTAGAACGCTATGCCGTCGCTTCCCGGTCCAAAGAGAAAGCAGAAACATTTGCCGGAGAATGGCAGTTCACCAAAGCATACGGTTCGTATGAGGAACTGATCAAGGATCCCCATGTCGACCTTATCTATATAGCGACACCGCACTCTGAGCATTATGAGCATGCCAGACTTTGCATCCTGAATCAAAAGCCGGTTCTTTGCGAGAAGGCGTTTACCGCCAATGCCCGTCAGGCCGAAGACCTGCTGAACCTAGCCAAAGAGCATCAAGTGTTCATTACGGAAGCCATATGGACCCGCTACATGCCCTTGTCGCAAAAAATACGGGAACTGATCGAACAGGGAGCTATCGGAAAACCCTATACCCTCTCTGCCAATCTGGGATATGTCATTCAGGACAAGGAGCGGATCATCCGTCCGGAACTGGCCGGAGGAGCCTTGCTGGACATCGGGGTCTATACCCTCAATTTCGCGGCCATGACGTTTGGTACGGACATCGAAGACATGAGTTCTGCCTGCCGCAAGACAGAGACCGGAGTCGACGGACAGGAAAACATTACCCTCTTTTATAAGGATGGCAAAATGGCAAGTCTGCAGGCCAGTATCTATGCGCAGACAGACCGGATGGGAGTCATCTCCGGAGACAAAGGCCATCTCATTGTAGAAAACATCAATAATCCCCAGTCTGTCCGTCTCGTAGACAGTAACTATAACATCACGGCCGTCTATCATGCTCCCGCACAGATTACGGGATATGAGTATGAAGTATATGCAGCCATTGAGGCTCTGGAAAACGGATGGCTGGAGTCACCTTACATGCCTCATGCTGAAACCATCAGAATCATGAAGCAGATGGATGAGCTCCGGAAATCATGGGGAGTTGTTTATCCGTGTGACTAAAAAAGAAATCGGGACAGAACACTCTGTCCCGATCCTATATTTGTTTCTCTGATTTCTTAGAACAAATAAGCAGCAGATACCTGCCAGGAGTTCTTTCTCAAATTAGGAGCAGAAATATATTCGCCCACTTCATCCGGAACCAGTTCTGCCAGTTTGCTTGCACCGATGTTGTAGTTTACTCCAATCTGCAGGTGGCTCAGCAGTTTCACACCGACACCGACATTCACACTGACAGCACAAGTCTTTGTATCCATCAGCTTATCAAAGCCATTGTCAATGTTAAAGCCAAACTGAGGACCGGCTGCCAGGTATACACCCAAGGCGCTTCCCAGACCAACAGACCATTTCAAGTTAACGGGAACTTCAATTGATTTCAGTTTTTCAGTATCTTCACTTCCCTTTATTTTCAATCCAGACTGAGAATACAAGGCAGCAGCGTCAATACCCAATCCTACGACAGGCAATGTAAATTCAGCCATCGGACCGATAAAGAATCCCGTAGCATTATCTCCTTTGAACAGATCACTAGAGAACTGAACTTTCGACACATCCAATCCACCTTTCAAGCCAAAATGAAATTGAGCCTGAGCTGGCATGGCCATAAACAAGCATACAGCCACCAACAATGTAGACAAAATCTTCTTCATAATCTAATTAATTAAATGTTTACAATGACAAAAATAAATATTAAAACGAAATAAACGAAAAGATTGTTCAAAAAAGACCACTTTTGCCTGATAATTCAAGTAATTGTCCGGACAAAGAGACCACAACGAACGCTCATTCCGCCGGAATCGAAAGGACAATTCATCTGAATTATGCGGACGATCAGACAGTATCGTCCTGATGAAACTTTTGTTTCATGCTGGTGGAACTTTTGTTTCGACCTAGTGGAACTTTTAGTTTCTCCGCAGAATACAACTATAAGGAACGGAGAAAGGCAGAAAAACTACGGGTCACCTGTGTCACATTAACTGCAGAAATCCAACGGTTCTCCCTTATGTTTTCCCCATCTTACCATAGGAAAACGGCCTTTCTTTGCTTAGAACAACGGTTCTGCCGGCTTTTCAATAAAGCTGACATTCCCCTCACCAAAACAGCTGGCACAAGACCATAAAAAAAGCAGTTACGGAATCCGTAACTGCTTGATCTGCTTTGTGGACCAGCCTGCACTCTTTAGAATACATCATAAGATATTATCAGACTGTATATAATGCTGATAATAAGACATATACAAATTCATTCCCGACTTTATAGTTTCAATAAAACTCATATACTTTCTAAAAGCGAGGGAGTAGTTAAAGGGTCTTACTCCCCCCAATCTTTCTTCCTACCTTTACCGTGAAACTAAGAGAAATCAGGCTTAACGGAGAGCGGTATTTATATCATGTACAATCATATAATATCCAGTGATTTACATTATATATACCTAACCGATTTTCTCCTTAACTTCATCAAAAATTAAAAGACAAAGGGTATGAAAAAGATGAATTTTAACACGAGAGCCTATGTTACGAAAAATGGGCAGCTAATGATTAGGGTAAGATGGAACAGTAAAAAGAATGAGGTGGCTTTTTCTGTGGGTTATACTATTGACCCGATGAAGTGGGATTCTACAAAACAACTGGTAAAAGCTAACACCACACATTATATTGGTGGAAAGACAGTGTACGCACGTGAGATAAACAATGCAGTCCGTGCTTTCTTGGGGTGTATTGAGGAAGTGTTTACTGAATATTCACTTCATAATGAAATACCGGGTAATGCTGACTTGAAGGAGCTAGTAAATGAGAAATTAGGGAGAAACAAGCCTAAAGTTGTGGAGGATGATAATACAGAAAAGGCACTGAAAGACATCTTTTCTGAATTTTTACAGCTCCGTCCACAGGAAGGTTGCTGGTCTTTACAATCTCAATATAAGTATGAACAAATGTGGAATCAACTTATGGGATGCGATTCTAATATTACGCTGGAAGGGTTAAACCAATCTAAGATGTTAGAATTGGTAAATTGGTACATAAAAAATGATTATCATAATTATACGATTACTAAACAATTTAGAACGTTAAAATCATTTCTTCGATGGGCTGTAAGACATGGATATAAAATACAGTCGGGAGTGTTAGAATTTAAACCCAATTTGAAGATGGTACATAGGACAGTAACATATCTTAAATACAAAGAACTAATGCACTTCTTTGAATATGAGTTTCCAAAGGAGAAGGAATATCTGTCAAAGGCTCGTGATATGTTCTGCTTCATGGCTTTTACTTCACTGAGATATTCAGATTTGGCTAAACTCAGACCAAGCAACATAATAGATGGTTATTTGGATTTTTGTACCGAAAAGACGGATGATAAACTTCGTATAGCTCTAAACGAACACGCTCAGAAGATTATTGATAAGTATGCTTGGTATAAAGGTGATACAGTTTTTCCAGTTCCTTCCAACCAAAAACTGAATGATTACCTGAAAGAAGCCGCAAAACTGGCTGGACTGGATAGAGAAATAACACAGGTCTATTTCAAAGGTAATACCAGACACGAAGATACCTATAAATTTTGGGAACAGATAAGCTGCCACGATGCAAGAAGAACTTTTGTATGTTGTTCTTTGGCTCTTGGTATTCCTGCCAGTGTGGTAATGAGTGCGACCGGACATAGTGATTATGAGAGTATGAAACCTTACATTGAAGTAGCTGATGAAACACAGAAGATGGAAATGGATAAGTGGAACACCCATCAATACAAGTCTGGTATCATAGAGAAGCTGGATAAGATGGGTTCTGAGCAGTTAAAAAAACTTTTTGAGTATGTGAAAGAAATAGCTTGAAAATTAAATTATTATATTTGGGGCAGTATTCGGTAGGTAAAAATACCGGGTACTGCTTTTTGTTTAATCTTTAAATTATAAACCTATGGCGCAAAATGTAATAATAAATAAAACGACAAACATTCAGAACAATTACTATTTTCAAGCTCCACCTCCTCAACCGAAGGCAGGAATAATGCAAACTCTTGTTACTGGAGCAACAGGTGTACTTTTAGGAATAGCTGGTAAATGGGCTTGGGATAAATACGGTATTTCAGATAAAGTAAAAAAAATTACATATAAGTATTTTAGAAATGAAGATGATGAAGAATTGAGAAATATGTTTCTTGCTGCAAAAAGAAACGGCTTTGTTAATACAAATCATTCTTCAAATGTCAATTATTCAAAAAACGCTAATCGTAATTATTCGGTAAACACCAACCATTCAACAAATAACATAAATATTCGCTTTGATATTAAAGCAGGGAATGGTAATAAAATAAAAGAAAAAGCGAAGGATAACCAGCAACAGACTGAGCCTAATAATATTCTTTCAGAAGAATCAAATCCTAACGCGACTGAATTTGTTCCACCACAGCAAGATACAGAAATGAATAAGCCGAAGGAACAAGTTTTTTCTCAAAAAGAAGAACAAAGCTCCCCATCTACACAAGAGAAAATCAAATATGCTCCTTTAGCCTTACCTGATTTTTTAGCGAAATATAAGCCAAAATCTTTAAATGAAGCCTTTGAAACACTCTACTCAAAATGTAGTGATTCCTTTTTTCAATGTACGAAACAAGAGTTTCGTTATTGGTTTGGGGGAACTATGGGGATGAATTTTGATGCGAAAACAGAATGTAAAAGAATTAACTGGAAGAAAGGAGAATATTCACTGAAACATTTTATCAATAGGCTTTACTTGGTAAACCGTGAAACTCATACAAAAGGTATGTGGAAAAAAGTGAGTAACGTCTTTTTGTTGGATAATGAACCCATTATCTATGAAGATTTTTGCATAAATGTTAAAAAGATAGGAAAAGAAGATATGCAAGATGTTGATAATATGCTTTTGGAATTTGAAGAAGCCATGAAAGGCAGTCGTATGGTATCATAGAGTATCAATAAGTATCAGTAAATAGCATTAAGTATTACTTTATACTATCAAATAGTATTATATATTATCAAGTATAATCATTTGATATTTAATCGGTTGCGATGTGTTTCGTAGCCGATTTTTTGTTTCTACATTTGCACTGTTCCCGGGAACGAAAACAAGTTTTATAATTTAAGATATAAGGAAAATGAAAAAAGAAAAAACTATTGCATTATCCCTCTTGGATAAACCAGTGATGACAATGAACGGTGCAGAATTTTTGGAATTACTACAACAGGTAGAAATCCCAACAGTGGTAGAACAACCTTTGGTATCTAACTATCCAAACCAGCGACCATTTATAGCTGGTATTAAATGTGTAGCAGACTATTTTGAAACATCAAAAGCCAATATAAGCAGAATGAAGGCTGACGGTGTACTTGATGAAGCCATACTCCAACATGGAAAGACAGTTATTTTTGATACTTACAAAATGGCAGAAGTCCTTCGTCTGAGTAATAAAAAGAAAAAGTTGAACCGTAAAAACTGAAAATCATGAGTATCGTTCAGAAGGAGTTACAAAAGATAGCAGGTAAATTATCCCCTGCTGATGTTGATTTCTGTAAAAAGGAAACACAGAAAATAGCGGATTTATCTCCCAAGATGTTCGCCAAAGTTTTTTCAGCTTTGTATATTGTTGATTTGCCTGGTGCGGAAAAAGCCGGAGAAATCAGAATAGCAAGGCTTAAAATGAACAGAAAGCCAAAAGCCAAAGCTGTCGAATCACTAGTAGAAACAATCTTGGAAGTTGGAGCGCAAATAATGTGTGTGATTATTCCTGCTACCGTTGCTGTCAGGTTTGGATTTACTGTAACTGATTTTGAAGGAAATCCCATACCGGATAATGAGCTTTCAAGGACGGTGGTTGTCATAGACGGTCAGACAAGGTATTCCGCAATTCAAGAAATCAGAAAAGAATCTCCCGATATGGAGTTGCAGTTATATGCTTATTTTCCCCTGCACTGGATTGCTTTAGACCAGATGTTACAGGCTATCAATCTGAAAGTGTTTACTTGGATGAACAGTGATTTTATGACAGGTGTACTGGGAAATAGCAATATAGACAAAGACACCAAGTCTGCTCTGGAGTATATTCAAATGCTGGAATCAAGGGGATATAACTATACTTCCGCCTGTGAATGGGTAACTCTCACGAAAGGGATTGTCAGAAAGACACCTCTCGTAAAAGCCATGAGTGAAGCAAATCCCAATCTCAGCTATTTATACTTTGAATCTGGAATGGCAATTCATAAGGCTGCACTGGAGAAATTCTCAGGAGCTAATGAGAATGCGTTGAAAAACAAGACCATTCCTGAGCTTGTCATAGAAAAATGGTGTACCGCCTGTAAGGAAATGAGCCAGAAGGATGCAACAAAGTATATCATCTCCTTTATCGAAGGAATTGGAAATGACGACCTGAGAGAAATGGTATCTCCAAGTGAGTATAAACGTGGCTGTGGAAAGAAGAAGGAAGTATTTGTAAAGGAACAGTTTGAACGGTCATACCAAACATTTCAGGAAACTAACCCATTAAAACCAGAACAGAATGAAAAAGACTTATAAACAATGGATTACGGAAGATTATATATTCTGTACTCCTGTAAATCCGAAAGTAGATATGATGATGGTCGGTTCTTATAGATGCAATCTCAAAGTCCATACAAGAGAGGTGATGTTGGAAGCCATATCTGCCGAAGTATTTCTAAGGAGAGGTTACAAGGCTACTGACCCTGACGGTATTTCTGTTACTCTCTTGGATTCTGATTTGCCCAAGAAACTGGTTATCGTTGAGGACTTGAACTTATATCTTGCACTTCAACAGGAAACACTTCTGGAGGATGATAATGTAGTGGTTGAGATTCTGAATGATTTACCGAGAGCTAAGAGGTGGAGTTTCTAATGTCTAATTCAGGATGGGAGTTGTTTATGGCTCTCATCCTTAAAAAAATGACTGATGTATGGGTAAGATTGAATTTAGCAATGGGGTGATGCAGTTTATAAGTTGCAGTATTCCGTTTCCAACCACCAACGGACTTCACATAGTCAGTTCCGGCTGTGGTTCAGGAAAATCAACCATGATTCAGGAAATAATAAAGGAGAAATGGAGTGAAGGGATTCTGGTCGTGGTTGCAACGATTGAAGCTGCGGAGGAACTTGGGAGAAAAACAGAAGAATGGATTGGCGGTGTATCTTCTTTTCATCGTCCTAAGCTCATGGTGTTGCATTCAGATACAAACAGAATAACCGAAATGGAAGATTACAAGGACAGTCCACTTTCTCTGGCTGATTATGATATTTTGGTTATAACTTCTGCCAGAATTATCATAGAGCCTTACGAGCTTTTCATTTCCTATAAGACAGGGAAAAGAGGATTCATGCTGATTGATGAAATGATTAACTATTATCCGCAGCCTTTTGAGATACCACGGGAGATAAGTGATATTGTTACCTTCATTGACAGACACAAGAGCCATAATGGAAAATCAGGTGTGGAATGTGAAGGAGGGTTTTATCAGCATTGTTATCAGGATATAAATCTGATGTGGGCTGCTTATGGAAAAAGTGGTTATAAACTGTTCCGTACCAAGAATGAGCTTGCAAGATATAAGACTGAATATATCTTTCACCATATCCTAAAGAATGGTCTTGTTCCTATTCGTGGAAGGGTGAATGATTTTGCTGATGGATTATGCTGTATATTGTTTGACGGTACTGCTGACAACATATTCAAGGAAACAGACCAAAGGCTTCTCAGTATTAAAGGTTTCCGTTATTCAAGTGATATAGAGTTTATCCAGTTTGACATACCGTTCAAGAGGAAAAATAATGAGGATTGGAACAAGAATGCGTTTATGGCTGTTGGAAAAGGAGTTATTGATATGCTGAAAGGAGTTTGCAATACAGGAAAGAGCCTTATCGTAACGTGGAAGTCTTTGGATATATTCAAAGGAGTAATGAATGAAGGAGTTGCTGATACTTATGAGCTTGCCGGAGATAAGGTACAGTATAATTTCCCTAAACTATTGGAAGAATGTCTGAGGGAAGCAGGAATAAGCCCGGACAGTTTCTCAATCATTTACAGGGGGAGCGGTCTTGACAGGGGTTCAAATGAGTACAGAGATTACAGTAATATTGTTTTCTTGGGTGAATGGCATATTCCTGATAATATTGTAGGAGATATAAACAGGATGTTCGGTTGTCGTTGCAGCTTCAAGGATTACATGAAGTCATTGTTAATCCAGACTATATGCAGAATCCGGATAAGGAAGCATAAAGAACTTCCGATTAAGGTTTATTTCTCTTCTGATATTGACTATAATCTCATGGAAGAAGTTCAGGAGTATTTCATTAAAAACTCACCTCTTAATTGCAAAATAAGTGGTGTAATGAAGCCATGTAAGAGATATAGCAAGCCTGAAAAGAATTGTATTATGGATATGATAAGTCTTTATTTCTATGACCCCAAGATAAGGGATAGTATAGAGAATGAAACTCCCTATTCATTTGATATTACTTTGGATGAACTATATAAGATTATTCCTAAAAAAAGAAAGGCTAAGGATAGATATAATAAACTTTGTAAATATCTGAATGATAGAGGAATAAATATGAATATAACATAGAACCAAAAATTTTCTATATCCTATATAATGGTATATCAAAAAAAGAAAAAGGTTACATTACTTGTCTGACTAAAAAACGATATAAAGATGGAACTGAATGAAATAATGGTGTCCTGCTTTCCTAACGTGCTTGTAAAGGTAAATCCTAAGCATATACCTCTGCTTGAAGTGTTGGAAAGCATAAGGAAAGGTGATTTGAGAGTGAGGGTTGAAAGAGTGAGAAAAGAAACAGACCATAATCTGAGAAACGACCTTAAAAAGAAATTATTACCAGCCATCTGTTTTTCAGGTATGCTTGAAAGGATGGAGGATGCAAAAATTATAATCTCATCAGGGGTTATCTGTATAGACCTTGATAATGTAGCTGACCTGAAAGCTGAAAAGGAGCGGTTAAAAACTAATCCTTATGTGCTATCTGTATTCAAATCTCCCTCCGGTAATGGTTTGAAGGTGCTTGTCCTGCATGACCTGCAAGATTTTTCCTATCATAAGGCTTTGTATTATTATATTGGAAATTTATTAGGAGTAACCGGAAGAAGTGATTTGAAGTTTGACCTATCATGCTCCAATATCTCCCATCCCTGTATGTGGTCTTATGATTCCGGGCTTTATCTGAACAAAAATGCTAATAGACTGCATATAGACACAGCTAATCTTCCATCCATTCCACCTGCTCCCAAAAAGAAAGGAAAAGCTGCTACGCCTGTCCTTAATAGTAATATAACTCCAATTCAGATTACAAAATCAATAAGAGCTAAGGCATTAGAATCCCATACCTTATTTGAAGAATATTATAGCATGTACCCCGGTGTTCGGAACAATAACCTTCTGATATTGGCTAGTTTCTTCTATAATGATGGTATTCCAGAAGATTTTGCAGTTGATTATCTGATAGCTTATTATAGTAGTATTGAAAATGGATTCACTTCTGACGAGATAAGAAAAATAGTACATTCTGCTTATCATTAATGTGTTATATATCAGATTATCAATACGTTATGGTAATAACCAAAAATTCTACATATCCTATATAATGGTATATCTAGAAAAAAAAGAAAAAGGTTACATTACTTGTCTTTTTAATTCTCTGGATATTATCGGATAATAGGGAGAAACAAAATACTGGAAGCCTGCATATTGGTTTCCAGTATTTTTATATGTTACTTCATTTGTACCCTCAGAACAATCATATTTGAATTTATCTCCAGCCAACAATCCCTTATCTTGCTTGCTCCAAGAATTTTAGCACTCTTTTTGTAAGCATCTAGAAAGTCTGACTGTTCCAGATTATAAATTATATATCCCAAATAAGGCATAGGAGGAAGAGGTGATGGCATTATGAACCCATTATATCTATCTCCTGTAATGATTAAAGCATCCTCACCAATAATACTTTCTCTCGGGTCAGCCCCTAAAGTGGAATATTCTAAAGGTCTATTGAAAAACATGGCTACAACATTTCCTAATGTACATAGCTTAAATTCAACTTTATCTTTACCAACCATATTATCCAAATCTTCCTGCACCGCTTTTTCAATTTCACTAATGTTTGTTTCCGTTATGGTATATACTTTACCCATAACGAATACCTTCTTTTCTTTTTTCATTACTGTCTCCTCCTTAGTTTAATACGTGATTTTCATTATGATACAATCGGGATAACATCTTATACCGATTTCTTCAACAATCCCTTCCCCTTTACATGTAAATAGTAACAGTGTCTTATAGAACTGAATGAAGGTAGTTACATCGATATAGAAATTTTTACCGTTAAAACATAGTGGACTAATTAATGGATAACCACCCATCTTTTTAGGGGTAAAAGCTCTAAGACCAATACCAGATATAATATTTGCGTCAGTATCATATATTACAGGTTTGTCCGGATTGATATTAAAATCACGAATAAATTTCATAATTACAAGATTTTCGCTTAACTCCTCAATTGCGAAAGACACCATTCCACTTGTCGTTTCTTCCAAAGAATCATTTACGGCTGATTCAATTTCCTCTATCGTCATTGTAGTATCGAGGACTTCTCTATTTGCAATAAAATAGTTTTTCATAGTTTAGATTTTTGTGATTTAATGTTTAGTGTAATTCCCATTTTGCCCTTCAGGAATGATATAAGTCCAGTATAAGCATCAGTTCGCCTTCTTTCTCTCGGGTGCATATTCCGGCGGATACCCGTTCAGCATTTCCGGTGATATCCGTTCAGTC
>ERZ1504271.221-NODE-221-length-23639-cov-10.320090_pt1 | contig 23639 bp, 11 predicted proteins | sample MGYA00571875_ERZ1504271 | MGnify/ENA primary metagenome ERZ1504271 (study PRJEB39906, sample SAMEA3182108) | gut metagenome | biome: human; feature: gut; material: Stool; isolation source: human stools | place: Canada | collected 2013-04-25 ... | reverse complement strand
TTGTATTTGCTGTAAACGATGTTCGGATTCATGGCATTGTATGCATTGTAGATACTGATATTCCAGGTGCGTATGCCATGTTTGGTTTTTTTGTTGAAGTTAACACCTAGGTTCAAACGATGGCTGGCAGGCAGGCGATAGTTGTTGCGTCCGGAGATGTAGCCGGTCTCTTCGATGACTCCATCGGGGCTGACGATAATAGTAGCCTTTTCGGGGATAGTGATACATCCACCGGTATTGAATATCCAGGAAGCTCCTGCATCAATGCGGTCACTGAACTTATGGCTGAGATTGAGGCTGATGCTGTGGCGGCGGTCATATTTGTAGGGGAACCATCGGCCTTGGTTGATGGTTCCGCTCTTAAAACGGTGATCGGTCTTGGATAGGGTATATGCCAGCCAGCCGGTAGTCTTGCCCAATGTTTTCTGTGCCATCAGTTCCAGACCGAAGGAGCGGCCTTCGCCCATTTCCACTTTTTCTTCCCAGTTGGTAGAGGTGCCGAAGAAGGATACACCGTCTTGATATTCAAGTATGTGTTTCATCTGTTTATAATATCCCTCGACGGAGAACTCCCAACCCGGCAGTCCGGAATAGTAGCCTCCTATGGAGAACTGGTTGGCATACATCGGACTGATGTCTTTGGTAATGGGTACCCAGAGGTCGGTAGGCATAGACAGCGGAGTAGAGGACAGCAGATGCACATACTGTGCCATGCACGTATAGGATGCTTTGGCAGAATATCCTTGTCCGAGGTCATAGCGGGCGGAAAGGCGGGGCTGCAGCGAATAGTAGCTTTTCCCTTGTGTGTGGAACAGCGATGTGCGTACACCTGCATTCAGACTGAGCCTGGCGTTTACATTGAAATTGTCTTCGGCGTAAAGGGAGATTTCTTGTCCGCGCATGGCATGGCTGTTGCTGGTATTGTAAACCGTATCTTCCTGGAGGGCGCCATTATCTATATCTTGTATTTTCGAGGTAGCTATTCCCGGACGGAACGTATGGTGGATGTACTCTGCACCGAACTTGATGTGGTGCTGCGGCATGGGGGTGTAGTCAAAGTCCATACGCGCACTCCAGTCACGGATACCGGAGTTGAACTTGGAGGAGTAATAGTATCTGTCTTGTACTTTATTGGCGACAGTATAGGTATCTTCCATGTTTCCGTCCAGCCCCATCTCATATTTGTTGTATGAGACGGTGGTGTTGCAAAACAGCTTGCTGTTGAATACATAGTTCCAGCGGCCGTAGGCGATGGTGTTTCCCCAATTCAGATGGCTGTTGTCCTTGGAATAATTCTTAATGCTGTTGTCGTAATTGTCACCGTGGTAGTAACTGTCATAATGATAGTGGTCTTTCCCCTTGTAGAAACTGAGGAAGATGCGGCTACGGTCGCTGAACTTATGGTTGACCTTTGCATTGACGTCGTAAAAATAGTAGTTGTATTTGTCGGAATAGGTGTCGTCTTTGTCTACAATGAGATTTTTGAAGAATAGGGTGGGGATGGCTCGTGCGCTGAAACTGAAGGAGGTCCGTTCTTTCCAGATAGGGCCTTCGATATGCAGTTTGTCCGTCAGCAGGCCTATGCTGAATGCGCCGTGGTATTTATGCATGTCCCCGTCGTTGGTCCGTACATCTACTATAGACGAAAGACGCCCGCCGTAGCGGGTAGGAAAAGAACTTTTGAAGAGTGTGGTGTTCTTTACCGCTTCGGGCGTAAAGATGGAGAATACTCCCAGCAGGTGGTCTGCGTTGTAAACAGGAATTCCGTCCAGCATAACCAGGTTTTGGTCGGGACCTCCCCCTCGCACATACATGCCTGCAAAACCTTCCATACCGGCTTGCACACCCGGCATCAGCTGAATGGTCTTCAGCAGGTCGGCTTCTCCCAATATGGACGGGGTATGCCTGATTTGTGTCATCGGTATCTCATGCGCTCCCATGGCTGTGCTTTCTATGCCGGCCTCCCGCTTGTCCGAGAGCACCACGACCTCTGCCAGCTGGTTATTGCTGTCCAGCCTGACGTTGAGTAAGGTGTCTTTCGTCAGTTCGAACCGGCTATGCCGGCTTTCGTAGCCCAGGTAGGAGAAAACCAGTTCCGTTTCCCCTTCCGGCAGGGTGAGGGAATAGAAACCGAAAGGATTGGTGGCAGTACCTGTGGAACGACGACTCTCAAGGATATTGGCACCAATCAGCGTCTCGGAAGACGCTCCGTCGGTCACGTATCCGCTGATGGTGAACTTACGGCTAACGGGTTTCTGCGGCACGGGCCGCTTATGGAGTAGAATGTGCTTTCCGGATATTTCGAACGTGATGGGTTCGTTTTCAAAGGCACGTTGCAATATCTCACTGATGTTCTTTTGTTTCATCTCCAGTGTGATGCGGTGCGTGAGCTTTACTTCTTCCCCATAGATGAAGGAGAATCCGGTTGCATTTTCCAGTTGCTTCACGAAACTCTCTAAAGTTGCGTTACGGATATTCAGGTTTATACGTGTTTCCTTGTTTTGTGCCTGTGCATGGAGTGAGGCGCTTAAAAGAACCACACACATCAGAAGTACGGTTCTGATGCGGTGGTGCGAACAGATAGTAGAGCTGGTCATTGTCAGTTAAGTTTAGTAGTAAGGATAATAGTGTTGTTTTCTTTTTTATAGGTAAAGTTGCCGGCGTCCTTCAGTAGGTCGAGGATTTCTGTAAGACTCTCCCCTTCGCGGAAGGTAGCTGTCATATGATAGTTCTTCAGGCTGTCTCCTTCGATACGTATATCGGTACGGAACGTTTCGGAAAGTTGACGGACGATTTCCTGCAAGGGTTGCTGATCGAATGTCAGTACGCTATGAATTACTTGGGTTTCCTCGGTAGTATGTATGGCTTCTGTGGGAATGGCTTCCCGTGGTGGTGCTACGTATAAGAACTGATAGGCTGCCCAGCTCGTTACACAGAGCAGGACTACGGCTGCGGCACTGGCTGTACGCATCCAGAACCGCTTCATGCTGCGGCGCTTTAGCAAACGGCTTTCCAGCAGCCTCCAGCTGTTCTCTGCCGTAAAGCGTCCTCGTGGGGAACGGGTAGAAGCAACCAGTTTGTTCAGTACCTTGTCGAAATTCTCGTTATTCACTTTCATTTTTGGCAATTTATTAAGAGCCTATGACTCCTTTTCTGCATGTAAAGACAGCTCCTTTTCAGGAATTCCCTATGCCTATATCCTGAAATAATGTTAATCTAAAGCTCTTTGTCCGTGAAAGTCCGTCCTGCCTACGTATGACTTCCTTGTTTCTCTGTTTCAATCAATAGGGAAGGTGTGCTCGAGATGTGCATCTCATGTTGTGCGAGATGTGTATCTCATGCAGCTCGAGATGTACATCTCATACATGCATACGCGGCTTCTTGCAAGGAAGATGAAGCAGAGTTCACTCCGTCAGCAATGCTTCCTTGAGTCTTGTGAGTGCTTTTTGCAGTTGCGCGTCTACTGTCTTTGTGCTGATGTTCAGCTCCTCCGCCACTTGTGCATAGCTTTGTTTCTCTTCGCGCAGGCGGATGAATACTTCACGGCAACGCTCCGGCAGGCGGTCGAGCGCCTTGACATATCGGGCAAACAGTTCTTCGCTGATAAGAGTGTCTTCGGGGGAATCGGCCTGGCCGGAAACTTCGGGAAGCTGTTCGGACGAGAGTGTAGGGTGCCGGTTCTCTTTTTCCAGGTAATTGAGGGAGGCATTTTTGGTAAGGATAAAGCAGTAATCCTCTATGTTGTTCACTTCCGGCAGCCGGGCGCGTTGTTCCCAAAGCTTCATGAAGACGTCGAGCACAATTTCTTGCGCCCATTCTTCGTGCTTCACGAAATAGCAGGCAATACGGAACAAGCGGTCGTAGCACAGATTGTAGAAACTGTGGAAAGCCCGTTCCGAGTCTTCTTCCTTCATTTGGCGCAAGTAGCGTCTGACTTCTTGTTCGGTCATGCAGTCTCCCGGTTTTGCTGTTAATCAATGAACATCAGGTCGCTTATTATGCCGTCCGAAACAAAGATGCCTTCCCGGGTCAGGCGCAGGCGGTCTGCCTGCATCTCCAGTTTGTGGCTTTGGAGGTAGGGGGCTGCCATTTTCGTGCAATATTGGCACAACTCTGTGCCGAAGGCTTCTTCCGTATATGTCAGGGAGATTCCCCACATGGTACGCAGGGAAGTCATGATGTATTCATTGTAACGGGTCACTTTATCCAGAATTTCTGTTTCGGAGGAACGGTGCCCCTCTTCAATGGACTTTATGTATCCTTCCAGAGAAGCTGTGTTCCATTCCCTTGTCTCCGCATTGAAGGAGTGGGCGGAAGGGCCGCAGCCCAAATACGGAATGCCTTTCCAGTAAGCAGTGTTGTGGCGTGAGTACATGCCGGGCTTGCAGAAGTTGGATATTTCGTAATGCTCATACCCCGCGGCTCCCAGGGTGTCCATGAGCGCCGAGAAGAAGCGCACGCTACTCTCTTCATCTACTTCGCTGATACGATGGCTCTGCAGCATTTCGTAGATGCGGGTGCCTTTTTCGTAAGTCAGATGATAAGCGGAGATATGCTCCACATCAAGGCCGACGGCTTGTTGCAGGTCGCGTTCCCACCGTTGGTCTGTTTCATCCGGTAGCCCATAGATGAGGTCGATGCTGATATTCCGGAAGCCGGCTTGGCGGAGGCGGTGTATGGCTGCGATGGCTTGCGCGGCATTGTGCCGGCGGTTCAACAGTTTCAGGGTGGGGGCGTCGAATGTCTGTATCCCCATGCTTATGCGGTTGAAGGGGAGGGTGCGCAGCATGGACACATATTCTTCCGTCAGGTCGTCGGGATTGGCCTCGAGGGTAATTTCTTCGGCATGTTCTGTTCCATACACCTCTTTGATAGTCCGGAATATCTGCTCGAAATCTTCGTGAGCGAGCTGTGAGGGAGTTCCTCCGCCAAAGTAGATGGTCTCTATCGGTTCTTCCTTCAGATAACCCTTGCGGGTTTTCAGTTCAGTGCACAAGGCACGGATGTACTGCTGCTTCAATTCGCTGCGAGTGGTGGAATAAAAATCGCAATAGATACAGCGTGTCTTGCAAAAAGGTATATGAATATAGATGCCTGCCATGGTATGCTTATGGATATTTGTTGCAAAAATAGTCTTTTGGCAGGAGAATATATCGGTTTTCGGGACATTTAATGTAATATGGAAGTAGTCAGTGTCTTGGTGGATATTCTCAGTTTTGTCTGTAATCCGGAAAAATAGAACATTTTTTGAGTCGTATGGAAATTCATTATTCCGAATAAACTCCTTTCCTTTGTTATCAGAAAAAGGAATGGGTGTCTATTAAAATAATGAGTAATATGTTTGAAGGACTTGACTTTTGGTTTGAACAGATTATAGCTTATTGCATTGCCCTCGTACTGGTGCAGTTCATGAAGAAACAAATATAGCGGCAAATACTTTATTCACTCCCGTCGTAGCACGGTTTAATCTTAGGCTTTTTCTTGTGATTTCTGAGTTTTGGGGGTACTAATGACCGATATTTACCCCTTTTTGAAACAATAGTGCCCCCGAAATTACCGGGAATGGGGTAATTTTGCAGTATTGAATAACAAACTTAAATAATATCATGAGAAAAAGTAACTACTTATGGCTGCTGCTGGTGGCAGTTTTATTGCTGCCCGCTCAGGAAATGGCTGCCAAGAAGAAAAAAGAGAAGGAAGTGACAGACCGCGAACTTTGGGCCGGGGTGTTGTATCAAATGGCTGCTCCGGTACTGAGCAATATGAGTGAAGGGAAGCTCCAGAAAAATATGCAGGTGGAGCTTAGTCCCACTTGGGATGGACGCGACAAACGGGTGACCTATATGGAATGTTTCGGCCGTCTGATGGCGGGGTTGGCGCCCTGGCTCTCTTTGCCGGACGATGACACTGCCGAAGGCAAGCAGCGCAGGCAGCTCCGCGAATGGGCATTGAAAAGTTATGCGCAGGCGGTAGACCCGGAAAGTCAGGATTACCTACTTTGGCGGAAAGAGGGGCAGCCGCTGGTCGATGCCGCTTATGTTGCTGAAAGCTTCCTGCGAGGATACGATGCTTTGTGGGTGCCTCTGGATAGTTTGACTAAACGGCGTTACATTGAAGAGTTCACCCAGTTGCGCCGTGTGGACCCTCCTTATACCAACTGGCTGCTGTTCTCGTCTACGGTAGAATGTTTCCTGCGCAAGGCTGGTGCTAAGAGTGATGCTTACCGTATTGTCTCCGCTCTGCGCAAGGTGGAAGAGTGGTATGTAGGTGACGGCTTCTATAGCGACGGACCGGGATTTGCCTTTGACTATTACAACAGCTTCGTACTCCATCCCATGTATGTGGAGTGTCTGGAAGTCTTTACGAACAGTGGAAAAAATAAGATATGGAATGCGCCGGATTGCAATTTCCAGCGTGCCCAGAAGCGCATGCAGCGTTTCGGCATGATTCTGGAACGTTTCATCTCTCCCGAGGGGGCCTTCCCCGTATTCGGGCGTTCCATTACCTACCGCACCGGTACCCTCCAACCATTGGCTTTGTTGGCATGGCGTGGATGGTTGCCCAAGGAATTGTCGAACGGACAGGTACGTGCTGCCATGACAGCTGTCATCAACCGTATGTTCGGTGACAACCGGAACTTCAACGAGAAAGGTTTTCTGACATTGGGATTCAATGGTTCCCAGCCTCATATCTCCGACTGGTATACTAACAACGGCAGCCTTTACATGGCTTCCCTGGCATTCTTGCCCCTGGGCTTGCCCGCCGACCATCCGTTCTGGACAGATGCTCCGCAGGCATGGACCTCGAAAAAGGCGTGGGGTGGTGAAGAATTCCCCAAAGACCATGCCTATTATGAGTAAGACTGATTCATTTTTTATAGTATTTATATTAATTGTTTGGGGGATTGGTGGATTTCCGGTGGCACTCTGTGCACAGGGTGCTGCCGGTGTCCTTCCCGAAACGCATCTGGTGGAAGTGGGGAAAGGATACAGCCAGACTTCCGTCAACACTGCCGTATTCCGTAATAATTCGCTGGTGACGCAAGGTGACGAGCAATACATCAGTTACTATGATGCGGAAGGGTTCCTGACTCTTGGAAAACGGAACCTCCATGCCGGACAGTGGACACTGCACCGCACACAGTATAAAGGGAATGTGAAGGATGCCCATAACGTCATCAGCATGATGCTGGATGGTGACGGGTATATTCATGTAGCCTTCGACCATCACGGACAGCCCTTGAACTACTGTCGCAGCATTGCACCCCATTCACTGGAATTGGGTGAGAAGGAGCCCATGACGGGCGTGGATGAAGGCAATGTAACCTATCCGGAGTTTTATCTGCTGTCCGGAGGCGACCTGCTGTTTGCATACCGTTCCGGTTCTTCCGGCCGGGGCAACCTGGTGATGAACCGCTATTCCTTGAAGGAGAAGAAATGGAGCCGTGTGCAGGATGTACTGATTGATGGCGAGAACAAGCGCAATGCTTACTGGCAGCTATATGTAGATGAGCTTGGAACCATCCATCTGTCGTGGGTCTGGCGCGAGACTTGGCATGTGGAAACCAACCATGACCTATGCTACGCCCGTTCCTTTGACAATGGCGTAACATGGTATAAGGCAAATGGCAAGAAATATGATTTGCCCATCCGTCTGGGTAATGCAGAGTATGCCTGCCGCATTCCTCAGAATTCGGAACTGATAAACCAGACCAGCATGAGTGCCGATGCAGGCGGCAATCCGTACATTGCTTCCTATTGGCGCGACCCGGACAGCGACGTCCCGCAATACCGGATTGTCTGGCATGACGGGCAGATGTGGCACAGCCGCCAGGTCTCCGGGCGTACCACTCCGTTTTCCCTGAAAGGTGGAGGCACGAAGATGATTCCGATGGCCCGTCCGCGCATCGTAGTAGATGGCGGGGAGATATTTTATGTATTTAGGGATGAAGAACGGGGGAGCAAAGTCTCTTTGGCGCACGCTACGGATGTGGCAAACAGTAAGTGGAGCATCAGCGATTTGACCGACTTCACTGTCGGTGCCTGGGAACCGTCTCATGACACGGAATTGTGGAAGAGCAGGAAGCGGCTGCATCTGTTTGTGCAGCATGCCAAGCAAGGAGACGGAGAGCGGGTTGTGGAGTTTGCACCGCAACCGGTATATGTATTGGAAGTGATAAGATAAAAGAACAGTATTAGTATATGAAAACGACATGCTTATTTTTATTGGGTTTGGCTTTTTGCTGGGGACTGTTCTCATGCACCGCTCAGCAGCCGAAACCGGAAGAAGTGATTGAGATTATCAATCGGGTGAACAACTATTGGCAGGAGACCCATCCGCAACATGGGCGCTCTTTCTGGGACAATGCCGCCTATCATACGGGAAACATGGAGGTGTTCTTCCTGACCGGTAATCCGGAATGCTATGCCTATTCCGAGGCGTGGGCAGAACATAATGAATGGAAAGGCGCGAAGAGTGACAACAAGGAAGAGTGGAAGTACAGCTATGGGGAGAGTGATGATTATGTGCTTTTCGGTGATTATCAGATTTGTTTCCAGACTTATGCGGATTTGTATACCGTGAAGCCGGATTCCGGGAAGATAGCCCGTGCGCGCGAAGTGATGGAATACCAGATGAGTACGGACAAGAACGATTATTGGTGGTGGGCGGACGGGCTTTACATGGTAATGCCCGTTATGACAAAGATGTACAAGCTGACCGGCAATCCGTTATATCTGGAGAAACTGCATGAATACTGGACCTATGCCAACAGTATCATGTACGATTCGGAGGAAGGCCTATACTATCGCGACGGCAAATATATTTATCCAAAACACAAAAGTGTGAATGGTAAGAAAGACTTCTGGGCACGTGGCGACGGTTGGGTGCTGGCTGCTTTGGCAAAGGTACTGAAAGACCTGCCCGAAACAGACCAATACCGCCAGGAGTACATAGACCGCTTCCAGACGATGGCCAAATCCGTGGCTGCCTGCCAGCAGCCGGAAGGCTACTGGACACGCAGTATGCTCGACCCTGAGCATGCTCCCGGTCCTGAAACCAGCGGTACGGCTTTCTTTACCTATGGTCTATTATGGGGGATGAACAACGGCTTGCTGGACAAGGCTGCTTATCAACCCGTAGTGATGAAGGCGTGGAATTATCTGACTACTGTAGCCTTGCAGCCCGATGGCCGCATAGGGTATGTACAGCCGATTGGCGAGAAAGCCATTCCCGGACAAGTGGTTGATGCCAACTCTACTGCCAACTTTGGGGTAGGGGCATTTCTGCTGGCAGCTTGTGAGATGGTGCGTTTTTTGAATGCCGACTGATTGGAGAGATTAAATAAGTGTATATGTTACACAACATATACACTTTCTTTGTATTATAATGTATATAGTGTTAATTTTACACCCGTTAAAAGGTTTAATATAAAAAGATTATGATTGTACGGATGAAAAACACTTTCCGGATGCTTTTGGCGGCAATGTTATTGTCGTTGTTTGCACTTCCGGGATATTCCTGGCAAAAATCCTTTCCCGAAAAAGATTATGTAGCTTATTTGTTCACTTATTTCACTGGGAATAGTGGCGATGAAGAAGCTGTGCGCTATGCTGTAAGCATGGACGGTTATACCTACTGGGCATTGAATGATAATGAACCGGTAATCGACTCGAAAGTCATCAGCTCCACCGGGGGAGTCCGCGACCCGCATATCCTTCGTTGCGAGGATGGCAAGACTTTCTATATGGTAGTGACAGATATGGTTTCAGCCAATGGATGGAGTTCCAACCGTGCCATGGTTTTGCTGAAATCTACCGACTTGGTCAACTGGTCCCACTCCGTTATCAATATACAGAAACGTTATTCAGGTCAGGAGGATTTGAAGCGTGTATGGGCTCCGCAGACTATCTACGACCCGGAGGCGGGAAAGTACATGGTGTATTGGTCCATGCTGCATGGCGATGGAGCCGATGTCATATATTATGCTTATGCCAATGCGGAGTTTACGGATTTGGAGGGAGAGCCCAAGCCATTGTTTCTGCCGGAGAACGGGAAATCGTGCATCGATGGAGACATTGTCTATAAGGATGGTGTTTTCCACCTTTTCTATAAGACGGAAGGGCATGGAAACGGCATAAAGGTGGCCACCACTCGTTCCCTGACCTCCGGGGCATGGACGGAAGAGCCCGATTACAAGCAACAGACTAAGGAAGCCGTAGAGGGTGCGGGCACTTTCAAACTGATAGGGCAGGATAAGTATATCCTGATGTACGACGTCTATATGAAAGGAAGCTATCAGTTTACGGAAACCACTGACTTGAAGAATTTTAAGGTGATAGACAGCGAGGTGAAGATGAACTTCCATCCCCGTCATGGGACCATTATCCCCATTACCCGCCATGAGCTGTTGCGCATTACCGATGAATGGGGTAAGCCGACAGAACTGGGCGCATTGCCCAACAATCCCGTATTGCCGGGTTTCCATGCCGACCCGGAAATCCTTTATTCCCATCAGACTCAAAAGTATTACATCTATTCTACTACGGACGGACAGCCGGGTTGGGGAGGCTGGTATTTCACCGTATTCTCCTCCACGGATTTGAAGACCTGGCAGGATGAAGGCGTCATGCTGGACTTGCAGTCGGAGCAAGTGCCCTGGGCAGATGGCAATGCTTGGGCGCCTTGCATTGAAGAGAAAAAAGTGGACGGTAAGTATAAATACTTCTTCTATTACAGTGGAAACCCCAAGAATGGCGGCGGCAAGCAGATTGGAGTGGCTACGAGCGATTCTCCGGCCGGCCCTTTCACCGATTTGGGACGCCCTGTCGTTACTGCTTCACCCGTCGGTGGCGGGCAACAGATTGATGTGGATGTGTTTACAGACCCTGTTTCGGGCAAATCCTATCTTTACTGGGGCAACGGCTACATGGCAGGTGCCGAGCTGAACGACGATATGGTGTCCATCAAGGAAAATACCGTTACGGTGATGACACCGGCGGGAGGGCACCTTGCAGGACTATGCTTTCCGCGAAGCAGCCTATGTCTTTTATCGCAACGGGCTCTACTATTTCATGTGGTCGGTAGACGATACCGGTTCGCCCAATTACCATGTGGCATACGGTACATCCAAGTCGCCGCTCGGTCCTATCGAAGTTGCCAAGCAACCCGTTGTGCTGATTCAGAATCCGGAAAAGGAAATTTACGGTCCGGCACACAACGCTGTATTGCAGATTCCCGGTACAGATGAGTGGAGAATCGTTTACCACCGTATTAATAAATGGTACTTGAAAGATGGCCCCGGCGTTCATCGTGAAGTCTGCATAGACCGGATGGAGTTCAATGAAGACGGAACCATCAGGCCGGTGATGCCTACCTTTTGATTTAATGATATAACATAATAATTTAATACCATGAAGAATAGATTGAAATTACTGGTTTGGTTGTTTGCCCTCTCAGGTCCGCTGGCAGCACAGAGTGTATCTGTCAATGGTCCGGATGGAAAATTGCAGCTTACGGTATCCTGCCCGTCAGCCAACGGCGAAGTGTCTTACGCCGTCACCTACAATGGAAAGCAAATGCTGGAATCTTCTCCCTTGGGGATGGAGACAAATGTGGGTGATTTCTATAGAGGATTGCAGTTGAAGGAACATAAAGTCACAGCTCTTGATACGGTTTATGAACAATCCCGAATCAAAGCTTCGCACATCCATTACCGGGCAAACGAATTGCTTTGTTCATTCGTCAACGGTGAGGGGAAGAATGTGCAGATAACTTTCCGCGTCAGCAACAATGACGTGGCTTTCCGTTACACCCTGCCGAGGGAGCAGGGAAAAGGAAGCGTCACGGTGAACAGCGAACGGACCGGCTTCCGCTTCCCGTCGCAGACCACCACTTTCCTTTGTCCGCAGAGCGACGCCATGATAGGGTGGAAGCGTACCAAACCCAGTTACGAAGAAGAATATAAGGCAGATGCCCCGATGAACGAACGTTCGGGTTATGGACATGGATATACATTTCCCTGCTTGTTCAAGGTGGGGGATGACGGCTGGGTACTGCTCAGTGAAACCGGAGTGGACAGCCGTTATTGTGGCTCGCGTTTGAGTGATTGGGATAACGGCGTGTATCGCATTGCTTTCCCCATGCCGGAAGAGAACAACGGCAACGGAACGGTGTCACCTGCCTTTTCCCTGCCGGGCTCCACGCCGTGGCGTACTGTGACGGTGGGGGAAACCTTGAAGCCGATTGTGGAAACCACCGTCCCCTGGGATGTAGTGGAACCACGCTATACCACCACCCATGATTACAAGCCGGGCCGTGGCACATGGAGCTGGATTCTCTGGCAGGACGGCAGCATCAACTACGACGACCAGGTGCGCTATGTTGACTTGGCAGCCGCCATGGGATACGAATATGTATTGATTGACAACTGGTGGGACAACAACATCGGTCGCGACCGCATGGAACAGTTTATCAAGTATGCCCGTAGCAAGGGTGTGGAGGTATTCTTGTGGTATAGCTCCAGTGGTTACTGGAACGATATAGAGCAGAGTCCCGTCAACCGGATGGATAACTCCATTGCCCGCAAGCAAGAGATGCGCTGGTTGCAAAGTCTGGGTGTGAAGGGTATCAAAGTAGACTTCTTCGGCGGTGACAAGCAAGAGACCCTGCGTTTGTACGAGGAGATTCTGAGCGATGCCGACGACCACGGTCTGATGGTTATCTTCCACGGCTGTACCTTGCCTCGCGGCTGGGAACGGATGTATCCCAATTACGTAGGCAGCGAGGCGGTGCTGGCTTCCGAGAATCTGGTATTTAGCCAGCATTTCTGTGATAACGAGGCCTTCAATGCCACGCTGCACCCTTTCATCCGCAATGCTGTGGGATGCATGGAGTTTGGCGGTGTGTTCCTGAACAAGCGTTTGAACCGCAGCAACGATGGTGGAACTATTCGCCGCACCACGGACATCTTTCAGCTGGCAACGGCAGTGCTGTTCCAAAATCCTATCCAGAACTTCGCCTTGGCACCTAATAACCTGACGGATGCTCCGCAAATCTGCCTCGACTTTATGAAACAAGTGCCCACTACTTGGGACGAGACCCGTTTCATTGACGGCTATCCGGGGAGATATATTGTTCTTGCCCGCCGTCATGGCAACACGTGGTACATAGCCGCTGTCAATGCAACGGCGGAACCATTGAAACTGAAGCTTGACCTTCCTGTGCTGGCAGGACAAGAGGTGTCTCTGTATAGTGATGACAAGAAGATGCAGCCTCAATTAAAGCTGCAGAAGATAAAGACTGACGGCTCTCTGCAACTCACGGTTCAGCCGCAGGGAGGGGCGGTAATCGTGGAATAAAGAAGGCATGGAGCAACCCTTGTTTTGTAATGATATATCATAACGGATTACTCCTTTTGCAAATCTTTGATTATCAGAGGTCTATAATTGTCCTGATTCAGTCGTATACTGAATGGCATTCACTATACGACTGAACCCTATTCACTATACGACTGAATGGCATTCAGAATACGGCTGATTGTGACTATCGAACTAAATGTAAATGATTAATACCGACTTAATACCATGAATGGATTCTTGAAATTATTGTCCTTGTGTCTGTTCTTGACACTGACCGTTCCTTTGCAGGCTATAACGAATGGAGTGGCGAATGAACCCGATTCAGTCTATCTCTTTTCCTACTCCCATGCCGACGGCAGTGGCGGTCTGAAACTAGCCTGGAGTCCCAATGGCAACCGATGGTTCAGCGTGGCAGAGGGCAGCTCCTTTGTCAACTCGGACTTCGGCCCCTGGGAGCAAATGAAGCGGATGCTGAAACCGCACTTGATGCAGACCCGTGCCGACGACCGTTGGCACTGTATCTGGGAACTGACGGAAAGCGGAAACTCCCTTGCATACGTCGAGTCTCCCGACTTGCTGCAATGGAAAGCGCAGAAATACTTTGACCGTTCTCGCCTTGCCGAATACCGGCCGGCGGAGGTCTATCCTAACGTGCGGAAGGAGGTTCTGCTGAACGGTACCGTACAGCAGGGTTGGATGCAGCGTGTACCGTATGCCACGGTGCAGCGTGTCATCTCCTTTGCAGAGCATAAGAAGTACCGCCAGGCACTCCATGCCGAACGTACCGAGCAAGACCCCGTACGTTTTGCCGGACTGAAACCGGTGGAGGCGACTATCGAAGTGGAGACGGAATGTGCAAAACCCATCAGCAAGCATCTGATAGGTATTTTCTTCGAAGACATCAACTATGCTGCGGATGGAGGACTGTATGCCGAGCTGGTACAGAACCGCGACTTCGAGTATTCGTCTAAGGACGGTTCACACCAAGGTTGGGACGGCACATATGCCTGGGCGGTGAAAGAGGGGAATACTTCGGCTGCCGTTACCATTGCCGCTGCCGACCCCATTCATCCCAATAACCCTCATTATGCCGTATTGGAGGCGCGTCCCGGAGTGACATTGCAGAACGACGGTTTCGACGGCATCAGCTTGAAGAAAGGGGAGAAGTACGATTTCTCTCTCTTCGCCCGCGTGGCACCGGGCAGCAAGGGAGGCAAGGTGGTTGTTTGCCTGCTCGACCAGACGGGCCGTGAGATTGCCCGCTCTTCCGTCAATGTGTCCTCCAAAGAGTGGAAGAAACAGCAGACGGTGCTGACGGCAAACGCCGATGTGCGTGCCGCCGTGCTCTCGCTTCAGCCGCAGACGGTGGGGACACTGCATCTCGATATGATTTCCCTTTTTCCGCAAAATACATTCAAGGGCCATAAGAACGGCTTGCGTGCCGACCTGGCACAGACGCTTGCCGACTTGCATCCGCGCTTCGTCCGCTTCCCCGGTGGCTGCGTGGCTCATGGCGACGGCATCGACAATATCTATGACTGGAAAGGCTCTATCGGACCGCTCGAAGCCCGTAAGCCGTTGCGCAATCTGTGGGGGTATCATCAGACACGCGGACTGGGCTACTTCGAGTACTTCCGCTTCTGCGAAGATATAGGTGCCGAACCTCTGCCGGTATTGGCAGCGGGCGTGCCGTGCCAGAATTCGGGCACACACTCGCACTATGCCGACAACTGTCCGCAGGGGGCCAACAAGGAACTGATGCGCTACGGCCAGCAGGGTGGCATCCCGATGGAAGAGATGCCTGCCTATATCCAGGATGTGCTCGACTTGATAGAGTATGCCAACGGCGATGCACGCCGCACCGTGTGGGGCAGGAAGCGTGCTGAGGCAGGCCATCCCAAGCCTTTCAATCTGAAGTATATCGGCATCGGCAACGAGGATATGATTACCGAAGTGTTTGAGGAGCGCTTTGCCATGATATACAAGGCTGTCAGGGAGAAGCATCCCGAAATTACGGTTGTCGGCACTGTAGGACCCTTCTACGAAGGCACGGACTATGCGGAGGGCTGGCGCCTTGCCACGGAACTGGGCGTGCCCATGGTGGACGAACACTATTACGTGGATCCGGGCTGGATGATTCACAACCAGGACTACTACGACCGTTATGACCGTACCAAGTCCAAGGTCTATCTGGGCGAATATGCCGCCCACCTGCCCGGACGTCCCAACAACATAGAGACAGCGTTGGCAGAAGCTCTCTATCTGACTTCGGTGGAACGTAATGCCGATGTGGTGGAGATGACCTCATACGCCCCGTTGCTGGCGAAGGAAGGCCATACGCAGTGGAATCCCGACTTGATTTATTTCAATAACACGGAAGTGAAGCCTACCGTGGGCTACTACACACAGCAGATGTACGGACAGAATGCGGGTACGCAGTACATCACCTCGCACATCACACTGAGTAATGGGCAAGAGGCTGTCCGCAAGCGCGTCGGCATTTCGGTGGTAAAGGATGAGGCCACGGGTGACCATATCGTAAAGCTGGTGAACCTGCTTCCGGTAGAGGTTTCCTCTACAGTGAAGCTGAAGGGCATCGACTTGCAGAATCCCTCGGCAGTGAAGACGCTCCTGACGGGTGACCCGAAAGACAAGCAGGCACGTTCCGTGACTTCCACCTTCGACATCGGCGGTACGGAGTTTCCTTATACCTTGCCTGCCTATTCGTTTACGGTGATACGTATCCATGAGAATAAGGGGAAATAAGGATAAATCCGTGTAATTCCGTGCGTGGGAACTTAAAAACTTAAAAGATATGAAACGATTATTGACTTTGGCACTTGTTGCAGCCATGACCGGCAGTGTGTCGGCACAAAAGCAACAGACTTTGCATTCCGGTTATCCCATCGACCCGGTTCCTTTCACTTCAGTGAAGGTGACGGACAGTTTCTGGGGACAACGCTTGAAGGCAAGCCGCGAGGTAACCATCCCGTTGGCTTTCAGTAAGTGTGAGGAAACGGGACGTTATGAAAACTTTGTGAAAGCTACTCATCCCAGTGATGAGTATAAGGTGGGAGGCTTCTCCTTTGACGATACGGATGTCTATAAGACGATTGAAGGTGCAAGTTACTCCTTGCAGACTTACCCGGACAAGAAACTGGAAGAATATATCGACAGCGTATTGGTCATAGTGGCCGCCGCCCAAGAACCGGACGGGTATCTTTACACCGCACGTACCATGAATCCCAAGCATCCGCACGATTGGTCGGGGCCGGAACGCTGGTCGGAGGTGGAGAATTTGAGCCACGAGTTCTATAATCTGGGTCACATGGTGGAAGGGGCTGTGGCTTATTATCAAGCTACAGGCAAGCGGAACTTCCTGGATATAGCTATCCGTTATGCCGACTGCGTATGCAAGAATATCGGTGAAGGCCCCGGACAGAAGCGTGTGATTCCCGGACATCAGATTGCCGAAATGGCATTGGTACGCCTCTATACCGTGACAGGAGATAAGAAATATCTCGACCAGGCCAAGTTCTTCCTCGACGCGCGCGGCACTACGGCACGCAAGGACATCTATTTGCAGTCGCACAAGCCTGTACTGGAGCAGGAAGAGGCAGTGGGACATGCCGTACGTGCCGGTTACATGTATTCCGGTATGGCTGATGTGGCTGCCATTACGGGTGACAGCTCCTACATCAAGGCTATCGACAAGATATGGGAGAATATCGTCGGCAAGAAGATATATATTACCGGCGGTATCGGTGCGCGTCATGCGGGCGAAGCTTTCGGTGATAACTATGAATTGCCGAATCTGACTGCCTACAATGAGACCTGTGCCGCCATCGGCAATGTTTACATGAATTACCGCCTCTTTCTGCTGCATGGCGATTCCAAGTATTTCGACGTGCTGGAACGTACGCTTTACAACGGATTAATCTCCGGCGTTTCATTGGACGGAGGCAAGTTCTTCTATCCCAATCCGTTGTCTTGCGATGGTAAGTATCACTTTAATGCCGACCATACGATTACACGCCAGCCGTGGTTTGGTTGTGCCTGCTGTCCTAGCAACATCAGCCGGTTCATTCCTTCTTTGCCGGGATATGTGTATGCCGTGAAAGACAATCAGGTGTACGTCAACCTTTTCTTGTCCAACCGTGCCGAGCTGAAGTTGAATGAAAAGAAAGTGGTGCTGGAGCAGGAAACCGGATACCCCTGGAACGGAGATATTCGTGTGAAGGTGGCTCAGGGCAACCTGCCGTTTACGATGAATATCCGTATTCCGGGTTGGGTGCGCGGCAGTGTACTTCCGAGTGACCTTTATTCGTATGCCGACGACCTGAAGTTGGGCTATCGTGTATTGGTGAATGGCGAGGAGGTGACCGGTGAACTTCGTAAAGGCTATCTCCGGATAGACCGGAAGTGGAAGAAAGGGGATGTGGTAGAGGTGCATTTCGACATGCACCCCCGTGTGGTGAAAGCCAATGAAAAAGTGGTTGCCGACCGTGGACGGGTGGCCGTTGAGCGTGGTCCTATCGTTTATTGTGCCGAGTGGGCCGATAATGATTTTAATATACAGAATATCATCCTGAACCGTCATCCGAAATTCCAGGTGACGGAGAAGCCCGAACTGCTGTATGGCATCAACGAAATTACCACAGAAGTGCAGGCTCTTGGTTTTGATGCTGCCGGAAAGTTGGCAACCAGAGATGTGACGCTGACCCTGATACCTTATTATGCATGGGCACACCGGGGTGAGGGCAAGATGGATGTATGGTTGCCGGTAAATAGGATTGATGTAGAATAGGTAAGTATGTCGTCATAATTTAGCTTATGCTATCGTTATAAACAGATTAAAACCATGAAAAGACTTTTATTTCTATTGACATTGTTCGTTGTTCTTGGCATGCAGGCGCAACAGCATGTGATGACTGTTGATGTATCAAAACCGACGGCTCGGATAAATCCTGCCATGTATGGAATCTTCTTCGAAGACATTAATTTCGGTGCGGACGGTGGTTTGTATGCCGAACTGGTAAAGAACCGCTCTTTTGAGTTCCCGCAGCCGCTGGTGGGGTGGATACCTTTTGGCGAGGTGACGGTACAGGACGAGCGGCCCTGCTTCGACCGCAATCCGCATTATGTGCGCATTACCAATGACGGCTGTCTTTTGCGTGCCGGACTGGATAATGAAGGTTATCGTGGCATCGGCCTGAAAAAAGGAGAAGATTACCGTTTCTCCGCCTATGTCCGTACGCCGGATACCAAACCAATGAAGCTTTCCGTCGAACTGGTGAATTCCAACGGAGAGAATCTCCTGAAGAAGGAACTGGAAGTGAAAGGCAGTGAATGGCAGAAGCTGACGGCTGTGCTGAAAGCTCCTTTTACCGATGTTCGCTCGCGTCTGCGTGTTGTGTTGCAGACGGAGGGTACGGTAGATATGGACCACATCTCTCTCTTCCCGGTGAACACTTGGAAGAAGCGTGAGAATGGATTGCGTGCCGACTTGGTACAAGCCCTCTATGACCTCAATCCCGGAGTATTCCGTTTTCCCGGCGGTTGTATCATCGAAGGCAACAGCCTTGCCACCCGTTATCAATGGAAGAATTCCGTGGGTCCGGTAGAGAACCGTCCTTTGAACGAAAATCGCTGGAACTATACATTCAAGCATAAAGCTTTCCCGGATTATTTCCAGAGTTACGGACTTGGCTTTTACGAATATTTCCTGCTGAGTGAAGACCTCGGTGCAGAGCCTCTGCCGGTACTGAGCTGCGGGCTGTCCTGCCAATACGAAAGCAACGAAGTGGTTCCCCTTGGAGAACTCGGCCCGTACGTGCAGGATGCCCTCGACCTCATCGAGTTTGCCAACGGTGCTGCAACCTCCAAGTGGGGAAAGGTGCGTGCCGATATGGGACATCCCGAACCGTTCGGTCTGAAAATGATTGCCATCGGCAATGAACAGTGGGGGGAAGTCTATCCCGAGCGTCTGGAAGTGTTCACGAAAGCCATCCGTGCGGAATATCCCGATATGCAGATTGTAGGTTCTTCCGGTCCGAGTGCAGATGGGGACAAGTTCGATTACCTCTGGCCCGAAATGAAACGCATCGGGGTGGATTTGGTGGACGAGCATTATTATATGGCTCCCGACTGGTTCTTTGCCAATGCTGCCCGCTATGATGACTATGACCGTAAAGGACCGAAAGTCTTTGCCGGTGAATATGCATCGCATGACCACCCCACCGGGAAAGCCAATAATTTCTTGGCGGCACTGTCCGAAGCAGCTTTTATGACGGGACTGGAACGTAATGCTGATGTGGTGCGCCTGGCTACCTATGCTCCGTTGTTTGCCCATGTGGATGCCTGGCAGTGGAATCCCGATTTGATTTGGTTCGACAATCTCCGTATGATGCGGACTCCCAACTATTACGTACAGCAGATGTACGGTATGAATGCCGGAACAGATGTGCTGAACCTGCAAATGGACGGAAAACCCGTGACGGGGCAGGACAGCCTTTATGCATCGGCAGTGCTGGATGCTCCTACGGGAGAAGTAATTCTGAAGCTTGTCAATGCGGGCAGCAGATCGGAGAAGGTACAGATAGAGTTCAGCGGATTGAAGAAGCGGCAGCTTGTCTCGGGTTCCTGCACCTATTTGCAAAGTGATGACTGGAAAGCCAAGAATACACTGGAGCAGGAGGCTATTGTTCCACGTATTCGTCCGGTGGAGGTGGCTTCCCGTTCTCTGAGCCTGGAGCTTCAGCCCCGTTCGTTCGGAGTCTATCGTTTGCGGATAAGTACTCAATCAAAATAAATTCCCATTTAGTCACCTAATTTAATTATGTGAACTAGTTATGAACACTTATTTAAAGAATTAAATTCAGCCTTTTTTGAACGATTATTCTTCCTTTTAATTATAGGATAGGCGTATCTTTGTGACGGCATACCGGTTCTGCTTGTATGCCGTTGCTAATTTTTATAAACTATTTACCATGAAGAAACATTTCATTACCGGACTGCTTGCGACTTTTGCCATTGCCGCAAGCGCACAGTCCTTCACTGAATGGCAAAACCCTGAAGTGAATGCCGTGAACCGTGCTCCGATGCACACCAACTATTTTGCCTATGAGTCGGCAGATGCTGCGGCTCGTGGAGCAAAAGAACATTCTTCCAATTACATGACTCTGAACGGTATCTGGAAATTCTTCTGGGTGAAGAATGCCGATGCCCGTCCCACGGATTTCTGGAAAGTGGGGTTCAACGACAAGGGATGGAGCGATATGGCCGTTCCCGGTATGTGGGAACTGAACGGTTTCGGCGACCCTATCTACGTGAATACCGGATATGCCTGGCGCAATCAGTTCAAGAACAATCCACCGCAGGTGCCAACGGAGAATAACAATGTAGGTTCCTACCGTCGTGAGATTGTAATACCTGCCGACTGGAAGAGTAAGGACATCATGGCTCATTTCGGTTCCGTGACTTCCAATATGTATTTGTGGGTAAACGGCAAGTACGTAGGTTATAGTGAGGACAGCAAACTGGAGGCTGAATTCAACCTGACACCCTACTTGAAGCCGGGACAAAAGAATCTGATAGCCTTTCAGGTATTCCGCTGGTGTGACGGGACGTATCTGGAAGACCAGGACTTCTTCCGTTATAGCGGTGTAGGGCGCGATTGCTACTTGTATGCCCGTGACAAAAAGCGCATTCAGGACATCCGTGTCACTCCCGATTTGGATACTGCTTATAAGAACGGTTCCCTGAAAGTACAGCTTGATGTGAAGGGTGGCGGCAATATCAGTCTTGAACTGCTGGACGCTGCCGGAAAACAGGTGGCTACAGCTGTCGCCAAAGGTAACGCTACTGCCTTGATAAATGTGGAGAATCCTCATAAGTGGACGGCAGAAACGCCCTACTTGTATACCCTGCGTGCCACTTTGCAAGGCAGCAGTGAAGTGATTCCCGTAAAGGTGGGCTTCCGAAAGATAGAGCTGAAAGGAAGTCAGATACTTGTCAACGGCCAGCCCGTTCTCTTCAAGGGAGCCAACCGCCACGAGATGGATCCGGACGGTGGTTACGTCATTTCTCGCGAACGCATGATTCAGGATATTCAGGTGATGAAGCAGTTCAACCTGAATGCCGTGCGCACCTGCCACTATCCCGACAATAATCTCTGGTACGACCTCTGCGACCAATATGGTATTTACGTAGTGGCCGAAGCCAATATCGAATCCCACGGAATGGGTTATGGGGAAGAGACACTTGCCAAACGTGAGGACTATAGGAAAGCACATATGGAGCGTAACCAGCGCAATGTGCAGCGTAGCTTCAATCATCCCAGCATCATTTTCTGGTCTTTGGGCAACGAAGCCGGCTATGGCGCTAATTTCGAAGCTGCCTACGATTGGATAAAGGCTGAAGACCCGAGCCGTGCCGTACAATATGAACAAGCCGGTAAAACAGGCAAGACAGACATCTATTGCCCGATGTATTATGGCTATGACGGATGTAAGAAATACAGTGAGGATGATTCTATGACAAAGCCCCTGATTCAGTGCGAATATGCTCATGCGATGGGAAACTCGCAAGGAGGTTTTAAAGAATATTGGGATTTGGTGCGTAAATATTCCAAATTCCAAGGTGGCTTTATTTGGGATTTTGTTGATCAGTCTGTACGTTGGACAGGAAAAAACGGTAAGATGATTTATGCCTACGGCGGTGACTTTAACCGTTTTGATGCCAGCGACGGTAACTTCTGCGATAACGGTCTTATCAGCCCCGACCGTGTGCCCAATCCCCACATGTATGAGGTAGGCCGTATCTATCAGGACATCTGGACTACTCCGGCCGACTTGAAGAACGGCGAAATCAATGTGTTCAATGAATACTTCTTCCGTGATCTTTCTGCCTATTATATGGAGTGGGAGGTACTGAAAGGCGGTAAGGTGATACGGACCGGTCGTGTGGATAATCTGAATGTAGCTCCCCAACAGACAGCCAAAATCAAGTTGGACTTGGGCAAGACTTGCCAATGCACCGAGTGGTTGCTGAATGTTTCCTATAAGCTGAAGAACCGTGAAGGATTGCTTTCCGCCGGACATGTAGTGGCAAAAGACCAGTTGACGCTCAATCCTTACCAAGCTCCTTCCATGGAATTGAAGAACTGCGAACAGAGCAATATCGAGATGACGGCTCCCCAAGTACAGGATAACGATTGGAACTACCTCATCGTCTCCGGTGATGCTTTCCGTGTAGAAATCAACAAGCACAACGGTTATCTGACTAAGTACGAAGTGAATGGCCGGGATATGATTAAAGACGGCGAGGCTTTAAAACCAAACTTCTGGCGTGCGCCTGTTGACAACGACTACGGTGCCAATCTGCAACGCAAATATATCGCTTGGAAGAATCCGGAAATCAAACTGACCTCTTTCAAACAGCGCACGGAGAACAATCAGGTGATTGTAGAATCTGCTTACGACATGCCGGGTGTTTCAGCTAAGCTGAACCTTGTTTATGTCATCAACAATGCCGGTGCCGTCAAGGTGACCCAGAAGCTGACTGCCGACAAGAATGCCAAAGTATCGAACATGTTCCGTTTCGGTCTGCAGATGCCTATGCCGCGCAGCTTTGAAACCGTTGAATACTATGGACGCGGTCCGGTTGAAAACTATATTGACCGTAATCATTGCGCCGACTTAGGCATTTATCGCCAAAGTGTGGCTGAGCAGTTCTATCCCTACATCCGTCCGCAGGAAAATGGAACAAAGACCGATATTCGTTGGTGGAAGATGTTGGATCAGTCTGGTAATGGCATCAAGATTGTGGCAGCCGCTCCCTTCTCCGCATCTGCCTTGCACTATACCATCGAGTCTTTAGATGAAGGCTGGAGCAAAGAGCAAGGACACTCGCAAGAGGTGGATGAAGCTGATTTGACTAATCTCTGTATCGACAAGGTGCAAGCCGGTCTGGGTTGCGAAGACAGTTGGGGACGTATAGCCCGTCCGGAATACCTGGTGCCATACGCTGATTATGAGTTTACGTTCATCCTTTTTCCCGTATGCCATAGTATCGGAATAGAATAACATTTCTTCTCAGTGTATTACATACTGAGAAACAGATTTTATAACACTGAAGCGGTCGCCTTTCCGATGGGGGAGGGTGACCGCTTTGTGTTGATGTTTTGCTTGCTTCTGTATATTTCTTTGTTTTATTGTTTCTGATTTCGGCAAATGCAATCCGTCAGATGGTCGTTGATAAACCCCGAAGCTTGCAGATGGG
>ERZ1504271.157-NODE-157-length-31377-cov-5.435892_pt1 | contig 31377 bp, 20 predicted proteins | sample MGYA00571875_ERZ1504271 | MGnify/ENA primary metagenome ERZ1504271 (study PRJEB39906, sample SAMEA3182108) | gut metagenome | biome: human; feature: gut; material: Stool; isolation source: human stools | place: Canada | collected 2013-04-25 ... | reverse complement strand
ACCCCTCCCTTCATTATATGGCACCGGAGTCTGGAATGCTGATTCACTCGGCAATCACAGAGTGGTGGTTTCCGTTGACCAGCCCTCAGATGCAGTTCTGGCTCTCATCCAATGGCGACGGAAAGATTTCAATCCGGAAAACAAGGATCTGATTGTCATTGATGCCAAGACCGGAAAGCGCATCACCAACGTATGCCGCTTTCAGATCAACCGGGAAAAAGGTGAGGTCGTCTTTCAGCCGCAAACCGTTCCGGGAGACTATTACATCTATTACCTGAAAAATATTTCTTCAGGAAGCAAATATTATCCGACCGTAACTTATCCGGGATTTGAAGAAACAGCATCTGCCGAATGGAAAAAGGCCAACCGCCTGACTGGGAAAAAGGCTCCCGAACTACCGCAGGCTACCGTCAAGCAATTCCAGGCCATCAATGAATTCCATTCTTTCTACCCGATGGAAGTGATCGCCACTGCCAAAGAAAAAGACGACTTGCTGAAATCCCAACCAGAGGATCCCTATATTCTGTTTACGGAAGACCGGCGTTACCCGATCCGCATGACAACGGATCTGCCCTATAAATGGATAGAGGACAACCGCCATGATTCTTTTGAGGGAACGGCAGACAAGGGAGAATATTACACCTTCCAAATCGGTCTTTGGGCGGCCCGCAAGGATGTCAACCACCTGAAGCTTACCTATTCTGCTCTGGTTAATTCACAAACCGGCGAATCAATCCCCGCTTCTGCATTCACCTGTTTCAATACAGGAGGTGTAGATGTCACCGGAAGTGTGTTCGAAAAAGACTGTTCCGTCCCCAAAGGAAAAGTACAGGCCCTGTGGGTAGGAACGATGGTTCCCGAACAGCTGACAGCCGGACAGTATACAGGAACAGTAACCGTTCAGGCTGCAGGAATGAAACCCAAACAGGTAAAAGTGACCCTGAATGTCACTGACAACCTGATTGCCAACCATGGAGACAATGAGCCCTGGAGACATTCGCGCCTGCGCTGGCTGAACTCCCAGATCGGCTTTGATGACGAAGTAATCGCTCCCTATATTCCTCTGAATGTACAGGACAAGACCATTTCACTGCTGGGACGCAAGGTGACTCTTCAGCCCAACGGATTCCCGGCACAGATCACTTCTTATTTCAAGGAAACACTCACCGAAATAGGAACAGAAGGACTGGATATCCTGTCCAGACCGATGGAACTCACAACCGGAGAAAACTGGGAGAACCTGGACTTCACCTATACCAAACGTAAGGCCGGTACTCTGGGATGGCATGCCACCAATCAGAACAATCAGTTCATTATGAACCTGGACGCCCAGATCGAGTCTGACGGAAACATGGAATACAAGGTAGTGCTTATTGCCCGCAAGGATGGTGAAATAAATGACATTGCACTCCGTACCGAACTGGCCCCCAACATTGCACAATATATGATGGGATTGGGAGAAAAAGGCGGCTACTGCCCCCAGAATCTGGACTGGAAATGGGGCGTTGAAAAAAATCAGGATGCCCTGTGGACCGGCAGTGTCAATGGAGGACTGCAACTCCGTTTCTATGACGACAAATACGAACGTCCGCTGAATACGAACTTCTACCACGAGAAACCGCTGCACATGCCGGTTTCGTGGTGCAACAACGGCAATGGAGGTATCAAGCTGAGTGCAGCAGAAAAAAACACCCTGATCAATGCTTATTCAGGAAAACGCACAGTCAAAAAAGGTGACCGCCTGTGCTTCTACTTCAACGTGCTGATCACTCCGTTCCGTACCATCAATCCCGACAAGCAATGGCAGGACCGCTATTATCACGGATATGACTTCATCGACAAGACTCATGAATTCGGAGCGACCGTAGTTAATATTCATCACGCCAATGCCATCAATCCGTTTATCAACTATCCTTTCCTGCGCACCAGAGAGATGAAAGCTTATATTGACGGAGCTCATGCAAAGAATATGAAAGTGAAGATCTACAATACGGTACGTGAACTTTCAAACAGCTGTACCGAGATCTTTGCCTTGAGAAGCCTCAACGGAGAAATTTTCTCCAAAGGTAAGGGAGGCGGATATTCCTGGCTTCAGGAACACTACGACCAGGATTACATCGCTGCCTGGTTTGCCTATAATGTACAGGATGCTGCGATTGTAAATACCGGAGTGTCCCGCTGGCACAATTACTATATGGAAGGACTGGACTGGCTCGTCAAGAATGTCGGCATCGACGGACTGTACATTGACGACCTGGCTTTCGACCGCATGTCCATGAAACGTGTACGCAAAATTCTGAACCGTACCAACCCCGGTGCCATGATCGACTTGCATTCAGCCAACCAGTTTAACGACAAAGACGGCTTTGCCAACAGTGCAAACCTGTATCTGGAACACTTCCCCTACCTGGACCGCCTGTGGTTCGGTGAATATTTCGACTACGACATGCCGCCCGAGTTCTGGATGGTGGAAGTATCTGGTATCCCCTACGGACTGATGGGAGAAATGCTGTGGGAAGGTGGAAACAAATGGCGCGGAATGCTGTATGGCATGACCGGACGTAACCCGGGATATGGGGTGGACAACCGTCCTCTTTGGAAATTCTGGGATGAGTTTGGAATGAAAGGCAGTGAAATGATCGGTTACTGGGTGAAGGATAACCCGGTCAAGACCGGCAGAGAAAAAACCCTCGCCACCATCTACCGTAAAACCGGAACCAAGACACTGGTCTCACTGGCAACCTGGGAAGACCATGATGTAGATGTTACCCTGCAAATTGACTGGGCTAAACTGGGTCTGGATCCGGCCAAGGTATCTCTGCATGCCCCGGCTATTGAGAACTTCCAGCCCGAAAAGACCTGGAAACCGGGAGACACCGTAACCGTTCCGAAAGGAAAAGGATGGCTTATCGTGATTGAATAACTAAAGGATTCCATCGAATAAAAACCATTTATCACATGAAAAACAGAATACTAACCCTGACAACCTGTGTCTTCTGCCTGGCTCCGCAAGGATTTGCCCAGCATGTATCCGTTCAGGAACAGACAGAGACCCTGAAAACCTATAAATTCTCTGATCCGAATCCGGTAGCAACTCCTTCCAACCTGTTCTACCCCTACTTCCGGTTTGACGGATTTACAGCCAAAGGTGAAAACCGGGAATGGAAAACAGTTGAATTGGAGAATGATTACATCAAAGTTACCCTCTTTCCGGAAGTAGGCGGAAAGATATGGGGAGCCGTGGACAAAACCACCGGTAAAGACTTTATCTACAAGAACGGAGTAGCCAAATTCCGTGATATCGCCATGAGAGGTCCCTGGACCTCCGGCGGTATCGAGTTCAATTTCGGTATCATCGGACACGCTCCCACCTCCAGCACTCCTGTGGATTATTTGGTCAGACAAAAAGATGACGGCAGTGTAAGCTGCTACCTGTTCTCCTACGAATGGCTGACACGCACGGCCTGGACTGTGGAAGTCAATCTGCCTAAGGACAAAGCTTACTTTACAACCCACACCACCTGGTACAACCAGTCCGATGTTGATCAGCCTTATTACCAGTGGATGAATGCCGGATACCGGGTCGGCCAGAAAGCCGAGTTCTGTTATCCGGGCGACCATCTCATCGGACACGGGGGTGAGGTTTCCTCGTTCCCGGTAGATGAAAACAACCGGAACATCGGATGGTATGACTCCAATAATTTCGGCAATTCCAAGTCTTACCACGTTCTGGGATATTACAATGACTATTACGGCATCTACTGGCACGGAGAAGATTTCGGATCCATCCATCATTCCAATTTTGATGAGAAACTGGGTATGAAAATCTTCCTGTGGGGACAGTCCCGTGAAGGAGGTATCTGGGAAGACTTGCTGACCGACCAGAACGGCCAGTACATCGAACTGCAGTCCGGCCGAATGTTCAACCAGCCGGCTTCCAACAGTGCCTACACCCCTTACAAACATCATTCGTTCGCACCTCAGATGACGGATGCATGGACCGAATACTGGTATCCCGTCAAAGGAATCAAAGGAGTGTCCAAGGCCAGCGCCATCGGAGCCTTGCACGTAATGCGTGAAGCTGACGGGCTGAAACTGGCCTTTTCACCGCTGGAAAAACTGTCAACCGATCTCAAGATCTACAAAGACCAGCAGCTGGTGGAAACACTGTCTCTGACTGCCAACGTCATGGAACCGGTCACCCTGACTTCCCTGAAAGGAAAAGACATCCCCGAAGGCCACCTGAAAGTAGTCATCGGAGACAATCTCCTGGTCTACTCGGATAATCCGGAAAACTTCGACCTGAAGCGCCCCATGACCCTTCCCGAAGATTTCAACTGGAATTCTGCTTTCGGACTTTATACCCAGGGAGAACAATGGCTGAACCAGAAAGTATGGGACAAGGCAGAAAGCTACCTGAAGAAATCCCTGAAACAGGATGCCAACTTCTCACCGGCTCTGGTACGCCTTTCCTCCCTCTATTACCGGGAAGGCAGATATCAGGAAATGATTCCCCTGCTGGAACGGGCTTTGGGACTGAATACCTATGACGGAGAAGCCAACTACCTGTACGGACTGGCCAACCGCATGCTGGGCAATGCAACAGAAGCAAAGGCTGCTTTTGCCATCGCCACTTTTTCAGCTTCAGTGCGCACTGCCGCTTACGAACAGCTGGGCGAAATGTATGCCTGCGACCGGAACTGGACCAAAGCCGAACAATATGCAAAGAAGAGTCTGACTTACAATGCCATGAATCTTCATGCCCGTCAGTTGCTGACCATGATTTACAGAAAGACTGGCAGAACAGAACTGGCGAAAGAACAGATCAGCCAGGTGCTGGATCAACTGCCTTTGTATCATGGTCTCCGGTTTGAAGAAGCCTGGCTGTCCGGAAACCATACTCCGGAACAACTTGCTTCATTCGCTTCCCAGATCCGTAATGAACTGCCGGCCGAAACTTTCCTGGAACTGGCAGAATGGTATGAAAGAACCGGATGTGAGGAAGAAGCCATCGCCCTGCTCACCTGTGCCGGAAATCATCCGATAGCCCTGTATCAGAAAGCCTGGCTGCAGAACAGACAAGGAGCAGCTCAGGAAGCCCGGGAAACACTGGAACTGGCCAATGCCCAGTCACCGGATTATATCTTCCCCTTCCGTCCGGAAACCCTGAAGTACCTGGATTGGGCCGAATCACAGTCAGCCAACTGGAAAATCAACTATTACCAGGGACTGATATACTGGACCAATCAGCAGAAGGACAAAGCCATTTTGAAAATGAACCAGTGTGACAATGCAGGCTATGCACCTCTGTATCTGTCGCGCGCACAACTCAAGGAAGGCGAAGCCAGACTGGCAGACCTGATGAAAGCCGAGCAGACAGATCCTTCATGGAGAGTCGGCATGGCCTTGCTGAACTATTATACCGCAGAAAGTAACTGGGACAAGGTGGTAGAAACAGGCAAAAAGTACATCCGGAAATATCCGGACAACTATTACATCGGACTGAAATATGCCAACGGTCTGTGCGAAACCAGACAGTATGGTTCCTGCATTTCCCTGTTGAGCAAGATGCAGGTGTTACCGAACGAAGGTTCCTATGCCGGCAGAGCCGTATATCGTGCTGCTAACCTCTACCAGGCAATGGATCAGTTCAGCAAACGCCGGTATGATGCAGCCCTGAAATCCATAAAAGCCTCCGAAGAATGGCCGGAAAATCTGGGTGTAGGAAAACCTTACGACGATCAGATAGACAAACGGCTGGAAGATTATCTGGAAGCCAAGGTATATGAAAAGAAAGGAGAAACGGCAAAAGCCCAAACCCTGCTGGACAAAGTATCTTCTCATCCTACTTCCACCCGCAATTTCGAATCAGCGCATTTGCTGACGGCACTGGCTTTGCGTGACACAGGCAAACAGGCAGAAGCCGACAAGCTGGTTGCCTCCTGGAAAAAGGATTTCCCGGAAAGCAAACCGGCACAATGGTGTGCTGCCGTTTATCATGGAAACATGGACCAGGCCAGAGAACTGTTGAGCAGCAGATATGCTTCCAACGAGACTACTCCCTGGGAAACCGGTTACCGGGATACAAACTTTGACCTGATCGCAAGACTGTTCAAATAATTCTGCCCAACCGGACTGCTGTAACTCTGTCCGGTTACCAGACAAGAAGGAGGCCCCAAAATCATGTTTACTCCAGACATTAAAGATTTTGGGGCCTTCCCTTTCTTGAAAAAGCCCCGCAGATTTCTGATTTTTTTCTGAGAAAAAGTATCGAAAGAATCTGATAATCAGACAAGATACAAATTTCTCAGAAATCCGCGCGGCCCCCTGTCATTGTTTTTCGGACATATTCTCTTTACCTTTGCTCAAGTATAAATTCAAAGGAATATGACAAGAAAAAACCTATTAAGAAAAGCATTATCCGGACTGTTGATTCTGACATTGGCCGGATGTCATCCGGGGAAAGAAAAAACGCAGGAAAAATGCCAGACTCTCCAGATAGAAACGGAAACGACAGCCGGCAGCATCCGCCTGTCAGAAGTGGCAAACAGCTCACTGGTTGTTCTGCCCACCTCCGATTCATTACTGCTCAGTGAAATAAACCAGATTCATCTGAAAAAAGATTTTCTATATGTAGCGGATCCGTCTTCCGTATATAAATTTTCTTTATCCGGAGAATGTCTCGGTGCAATCCACCGCCAGGGAACAGGACCGGAAGAATATGCAAACGTAAGTGATTTTCAGACCGATGGTGAACATGTGTGGGTATTGAGCCGCAACACGCAATGCATAAACAGCTATTCATGGGACAACAACTGTACCAGCCGCATCAATTTGGACCTCTGGATGGAAAACATCTGTCTGACAGACAACAATACCCTATACATTTATACAGGCAATGACATGAGCAAGGATAACCGGTTCCAGCTTCATGCCTTGTCACTGAGTGATTCAAGCTCCAAGCATCACTTCCTGCCTGTTGACAAGGCCAAAGCCCAATATCTGTTTGTAAAGTCAAAGAACATTTTCCAGCAGAACGGATCGCACACCTACTTTACCCAGCTGTTCAACGACACCGTCTACAACCTGAACGCTGCAGCCTGTACCCCTGCATTTGTACTGGACTTCTCAGGCAAGAATATTCCGTCTTCTTTCTACAACCAGCCCTATGAACACATCATGGAGTTCTTTGAAAAACTGCATCAGGAAGACCGCTTTGCATACGGAACAGACTGTTTTCTGGAAACAGACAAAAACTACTGGGCCGGCTATTTCTACAAGAAGCAATACCGGATGTCCATCCTTCCCAAATCAGCTGACGGAAAGCAAATCTGTTTCGGTACACTTCTGATTGACCAGCTGTATGATTATCCGGTCAATCTGACGGATGTAACATTGTTTGTCCAGGATAACGGACAGATCGTCCTTCCTTTACAGCCAGACGACATCATGGAATATGGCCGCACGCATTTATCCCCGTCCCAGCAACAGGAACTTGCAGACAAGCTTCACTATACAGACGACCAGAATCCGGTGCTGCTGCTCATCCGGGCCATCTGAACCGAAACTTCATCCATTCGTACAACCTAAAAAAACAAATTCTATGAAATCAATACAACGCAACACACTCCTCATCATATTTATGGTCTTGACGGTATGTCTTCCCTCATGCAAACAGGAAGGAACCGGTGAGAAATGGCAAAAACAACGGAATGAAAAAACAGATGTCAGAAACCGGATCCGGGAAATCAGTATGGAAGACGTACTGATCGGAGCCATGGCCAAACCTTATGTTTTCGATGATTATCTCATCATAGCTGACTACCGCTCCATGGAGAAAATGGTACACATCTTCAACAAGAACACATTTGCTCCCTTATGCAGTTTCGGAGATCCCGGACAGGGCCCCAAAGAAATAACCGTCCTCGGAACAGTGGCATGGAATCCGGAGAAGCGGGAACTGTACGTGACGGATCACGGCCAGCTCCGCATTCTCGGCTATCAGCTGGACAGCCTGCTCCAGAATTCCGATTACGAACCATTTGTCAAGCTGAAAGTGAACGGTATGAACTTCCCGAACGATTATTGCTACATCAACGATACACTGGCTTACGGCTCTTTCATCCAGCCCACCTCCTCTTCCACTTTCCTGCAGACCAGCGGCAAATGGAACATGCAGACGGGAGAAATCAAGCTCACGGCCTACACCCATCCGGCCGACCAGAAAAAACGTATCAGTTACGCCGTTTCTCCAGCCAGCCAGACGCTGGTGGAATGCAATGGCAGATATGATCTGATCAGCCTCTACAACCTGGAAGGCGAACTGCAATGCAATGTCTACGGTCCCAACTGGGATGAAAGCGGAGACAGAAAAAAACATTTCTCAGAGGTTCAGATCTGCGGAGACAAGATCATAGCCTTATACTCGGGACAAGACTGGAACAAAGGCAATCTGGGGGAAATATTTCATGTGTTCAACATGAAAGGCGACTATCTGAAAACCCTGGTTGTAGGCCGTCCCATCAACTACTTCTGCTACGATAAAGACAACAACCGGATCATCATGAATCTGGACGATGAAATCCAGTTTGCTTATCTGGATCTGGAAGGGTTATTGTGAAAAGTATGACAGAAAAAATGATTATGCTTTGCTGTATCCATTTAAGTTAGTCCCTGTTTAAGAATAGATTGCAAAACTCATTCAGTTGCTGCTGCATGCGTTCCTGTGGAATGAGAATGCGCTTATATTCAGCAATCATGGTAGGGCTCATGCTTCTGCTCATGGCATATTCTACTACTACCCGGTCTGCTTCCGGACAGAGTATAATACCGATAGAAGGGTTCTCGTTAGACCGTTTAACATCCCGATCGAGTGCTTCCAAATAGAATTCCAACTGTCCAAGATCACGAGGATGGAACTTCGTCTTTTTCAATTCCACAGCAACTAATGCCTGTAAGCCACGATGAAAGAATAATAGATCAGCCTTGAATGTAGATGTTCCTATATTAAGACGATATTCCTGATCCATGAATATAAAGTCTTTTCCAAGTTCAAGAATAAACTGCTTCATATGTTCTATCAGGCCATTTTTTAGCTTTGTTTCGCTATGCTTTTTCGGCAGATTAAGAAAATCTACGAACAGGGTGTCTTTGAACATGACCGGCGCATTAGGATATCTTTCCAGTAATCCTTTTGCATATTGTCCTTGCTTCCTAATAATCCTGCATAAGTCTGATTGGAAATGCAACGTTGGAGCTCTCGTTTTACTAAATGCTCTTTATTGGCATAGAGTATATAAAACAACCGTTCTTCGTCGCTTTTACATCGGCATAATATTTCTATATGATTAGTCAAACTCGTTAACTCCAATATCTTAGGCATTTGTCCAATTGCTGGCTGGACAAATTGTGCAGTTTTTGGCTGCACAATTACAGGTATTTTCTGTTTATGGTCGCTCGCTTCAATTTGTGCAGTTTTTGGCTGCACAAATTCAGTATTCAAATATTGTCTTATTGTTGCTATGAACGTTTCTGATGAATACTCATCATAGAACATTACCATATTGTAAATATTTCTTTTGCTATATCCTTTGATGTCAGGGCGTTGGGAACGTATATATTCAGACAGTTGCGAAACAACCTTGCTTCCCCATTCTTCGCTCTTCAGTTTAGCAGATACATATCCACCTACATGCCATGCTGTGAGTAGCAGCTCTTCATTGACGGCTCTTGAAGCATTACTTTTATGTTGGAGAATAATATTTATGATTTCTCCGAATTGCTGTTCTATTGATATTGCGATGTCGTTATTTTTCATACGCTTAATCTTAATTTATGTTTGCAAGCAGCTTCTCAAGTTCTGCTACTGCTGAACTAATAGTTATACTTTTCTCTTTTATTTCAGCCATCAACTCTGCCAAGGAGTGGTCATAAGATCTATCTTTTGCCTTGCTTTTTCTTCTGGTATCATAATTCCGATCAAACTGCCTTTCTTTTATTTAATTTTGTTCCTAGATGCAATTATATTACGCAAATATAAGGAATTATATTCCAAATCTCAATTTGTTTTCTCATTTTTACTGAGAAGTCAGTAATCCAGCTCTTCAGGCTAAAACATATGGTCATTGAAGCTGGATTATGCGGTCATTAAGGCTTCATTATGCGTTCGTTACAACTGAATTGTGCAGTCGTTTCAGCTGAATTGTACGGTTCCTTCTCCAGTACCACAAAGTGGTTAAACCTGACATGGGAAAAGGTGTTTCAAAGGTTTATAGATATATTTTGCAATAATACTTGAAACAACGGAAACCACTGGAGCGCAACAGGATTAGAATAACCATAATTAATGTAGATTGCCGGATTGTGTTCCAACTTGTCAGCTTATTGCCCGACCGATTACTTAAATGAATCCAATGAAGATTTTAAGGAAAGGATGCAATGGTTCGTTGATGCCAAATTCGGAATGTTCGCTCATCTTTGCCTCTACAACAGTCTGGGAGACATATATAATGGAAATACTTCAAAAGGTGGGAACAATCCTGAAAAAGGATTAGCCTGACATCCGATAACAAGCTTGTTGGAACAGTTTCCTAAAATAATCTGACAGACTGCTGACTTTTTTCAGATTTATTCGTATTTTTGATGCGAATTACAAGAATGTGTGCCGATTGATGCCCAACACCAGCCGGCACACAATAATTTATAGGGGTGGTTTCACAAACTAATGAAAAAAGCACAGTTATGAAAAGCATGTTTTTGTTTTTATCTTTGTTGTCATGTATGCCCGCAGTGGCCAGTAATGTATCCGACAACAAACAAGATCAGGTAGATTTGAATCAGACGGCAACAGGAGGTTACGGGTATTTTATAAACCAGGATCAAAAAGCCTCCGTCTGGTGGGCCGAAGGCGCTTACAAAGTATTGAAAGATGCACCGGTTCCGAGAAAAAGCCAGAGCAGGATCTCTCTGTCGGCTGCCAAGAATGAATACGAATCGTTTATCATTGTGGTAAATCCGGAAAGTGAAATGGAAAACTTCCGCATCTCGGTGGCAGACTTTACTTCTTCTGACGGAAAGACGATCCCCGGTGACCAGGTTGAAATCAGAAAGGTGGAATATGTCAAGGTCTCCCACCCTACGGACTATTATGGTTACAAAGGATATTTCCCGGATCCGCTGCCGTTGTATGAAAAGCCTCTGACATTAAAGGCATCCGAGAATACACCTTTATGGATTACAGTCCATGTCCCTTCGCAGACTGCGGCTGGACAATATACATCGGAAGTGACACTTACGGCAGCCAACGGCTGGAAAACTACGGTTCCCGTTGATCTGACGGTGAGAAACTTTGAACTTCCTGCTGTTCCTACCATTCGTTCCGGATGGGGAATGAACATGAAAAATGTGGAACTCTATGAAAATCTGACCACCGAAGAACAGAAACGTGATAAATTCGAAAAATACATGGAAATGTTCAGCCGGTACAAAATCTCTCCTTACGATCCTTTCCTGTATGCTCCGATTCATGAAACCGTTTCCGGAGTGGACTGGGAAGGCGGATTTTATGACAGCAAAGAAAAAGTCAGCGGAAATTACGGCTATAAGGTTGTAGATAATTCAGCCACTGAGAACATAGAAGCCTGCACACGCGAATTGCAGCCTGTAACTCCGGGAAAGACCTATGAGTTAAAATGGAAAGCCAAAAGCCAGGCAGAGAAGCAGACTTATGTAGTAGGTGTAGAATGCTATGATGCCGAAAAGAATCTGATTGTCTTCGAAAACCGTTTTGAACAATTTACAGCGAACCCGGGATGGGAATCATTCACTTTCCCGCTGGGAATGTTCGACGAAGAAATCCGCTATGTCAAAGTCATCCTGTGTGCAGCCAACCGCACCTATCACGGAGAAGACAAAGGGGTTGTCTGGTTCGATGATCTTTCGATGAATCAGAAAGAAACAGACCAGAACCTGCTCGCATGCGGAAATTTTGAAGTGGATCTGGACAAGATCGACATCCAGCTGGATTTCTCTGATTTCGAAGCGGCTGCCAGAAAATACTTTGCGCCTCCCTATAATTTCAACTCCTTCCGTCTGGCCATAAAAGGTCTGGGATCAGGAACCTACTATTCCCGCCAGAATGGTATCTTCGAAGGATTCGAGCAGGGAACGGAAGAGTATAACAAACTTATGAAGCGCTATTTGCAGCAGATTCAGGATAATCTGGAACGAATCGGCGTACTGGGCAAAGAATACATCTACTGGTTTGATGAACCGTCGGAAAAAGATTATGAGTTCGTATACCAGACCAACAAGATGATCAAGGAGTATGCTCCGAAACTGACAACCTTCCTGACAGAACATGTGGCAGGTCAGGATATCTCGGACGTTACCGATATCAGCTGCACCATCTGGCACCAGCTGAACCACGAAAAAATCGACAAGATGAACCAGCGCGGACTGGAATACTGGTCTTATCTCTGCGTATGGCCGAAAGCTCCGTGGATTTCCGAATTCATCGACCACGATGCCGTGAATATGCGCATGTGGCTGTGGGCATCCTACGTCTACCGTCTGAAAGGAGTACTCATGTGGGAAACCACCTACTGGAATTCCAACGAAGCTTCCCCGAAAGGATATCTGCAGAACCCCTGGCAAGAAGCCATGAGCTGGGTAACCGGATACGGCTGGCCTTATGGAAAACAGACAATCTGGGGAAATGGTGACGGACGGTTCTTCTATCCGGAAAACAGAGATCCCAACAAGGACAAGACAACCGCCTATCAGGGATATCCGATCCCGTCCATCAGACTGGAATTCCTCAGAGCCGGTATTGAAGATTACGAATACATGTGCATTCTGGAAAAACTGATGAAAGTGGCTTCGAAGAAACAGGCGTCACTGGTGAAAGAAGCCAGACAGCTGTTGCAGATTCCAAAATCCATCTACACCGATGAGAAGACCTACAACAAAGATCCCCAGGTTTTGCTGGAACACCGGCAGAAAATTGCGGAACTGATTGAGAAGTTTATGAAATAAAAAACTGTAGAAAAAATGAGCTTCGGGCTTTAAAAAAAACGTTTCGGCGTTTGCTTTAAAAGCCCGAATTCTTTTTTATAAAACATTTCGACGTTTTTTCAATGAGATAAGGATTGTATGATCTGAAAAATATACTTGCGAAAGTCTGTCGGAAGCAACCCCTTCATATTTTCTGAAGATTCATACAACTCCATAATCCTCTGAGAAAATATATCCTCCGAAAGTGTTTAATAATCAGTATAAAATATTAAACATAGAAGAATATTTATGTATATCTTTAAATTTCAGGACTATAAAAAGTTATAAATTTTTCAGCAACAAATCTTCTACCCCACACCATATTCAGAAAAACATTTAGTTAGGTGCAAAAAAATAATTGAAATATGATATGTTTAAAAAAATAATATATCTTTGTTCAAAATTTAAATAATCTGAATTATGAAACGCATATTACTTCTTGGGTTGTTTATCTGTAACCTTTTGGGGCTGGAAACAATCGCACAGAACATTACAGGGAGCATAATCAACAAACAAAATGAAAAACTTCCTTACACGGCCATTGCCGTCATTGAGCGACAAAACAACAAACTGATCGACTCTGCCATCTGCGACTCTCTTGGTGTATTCCGCTTAAAATCAAGATCCGAATATCCGGAAGGAATCGTACTATATATCACCAATGTCGGCTATAAAGAAAAATATGTGGAGGTCGGCACGCAAGCACAAAATCTGGGAACCATCATTCTGGATGAAGATCCCGTATTACTCAGTGAAGTAGTCGTCACGGCAAAACCCCAGCTTACACGGGAAGCCGACCGGTATTCATTCAAAGTTGCAAACACCAGCATTGTGAAAGGGAACAATACCTGGGGAGTCTTAAAACTGACTCCTTTCCTTCAGGTGAATGACCATGCCGGAATCACGCTGGTCGGAAAAGGAAATCCCATCGTCTACATCAATGGCCGGAAATCAAAATTAAACGGAGAAACCCTGCAACAGTACCTGAAAAGCATGCCTGCCGAAAACATTGACAAGATAGAAATCATGACCACACTGAACAGCAGCTTTCGGGCAGACGTATCAGGTGGAGCTATCAATATCGTGCTGAGAAAAAATGAAAACGAAGGAGCCAAAGGTACTCTTTCCCTTACAGACCAGCAGATGAAGGACAAGAACTCACAGACAGGAAATGCGTTCTTAAACTACAAGAAGAACAAAGTGGATCTGACAGCCAATGTGTACGCACAGCATTACGTGCTCCCCCAGGAATCTGATATAACCTATAATTATCCGACCTCAAAAGCTTCCACCCTCTCGCATTCGGAATATGATTACAACAAACTGACCTACGGAGGGATGGTTAATCTGGACTACCACATCAATGACAAACAGATCATCGGTGTCGTTGTCAATGCTTCAGGCAATACGTACAACCCCAGCCTGATGGACAACACGAACCGCTATTTCACGAACGGTCAGCTGGACTCTCTGTCGCAGACCAGAAAAGACGTTCACACAACCGGATATCAGGTATCGTCAAATGTCAACTATCGCTATGATATCAAACAGGGTAAATACCTGAATATTGACTTTGACTTCCTGAAATATGGGAATTACAACCGTCAGAATGACATTACACACAGCGAAAAGCCAGAAATGCCTCATACGCTGCTGCTAGATTACCGCCAAAGACAGAATATCAATATTACAAACTGGGCAGGCAAAATCGACTTCAAGACTCCGCTGGGCAACGGATATTCAATGAACATTGGCTCGGAGGTCTACACGACACGCTCGGACGCCAACTCTTTCTTCGGGCACAAAGAAGGTGAGCAGTATGTTGACAAGTACGGACAAAGCAATCATTTCATTTACGATGAAACGGTAGCGGCCGGATTCCTGTCATTCAGTAAAAGTTTCAGCAAGTGGGCACTCATGCTCGGTGCACGCCTGGAATACACACACGGTAAAGGCGATGTAAAAAATAATCCCGAACAGAATTTCAACCGCAATGACTGGGATGTATTTCCTTCTGCTTCCATCAGCTATATGCCCAATGAGAAACACAGTTTTTCGCTTTCCTTGCAGTCTGGAGTCAGACGCCCGGAATTTGCCTTGCTGAACCCGTTCCGCAATTATACTTCGGAAACGTCATACTCCGAGAACAACCCGTTCCTGAAATATATGCGGACTTATAACATAGACTTCTATTATACATTGAACTATAAATATGTTTTCGCAGTCAATCATTTTATCTCGCGCAACAGCTGGACTATGTTCCGTCTGCCGGTAGAAGGAACCAACACAGTACGCTCACTTTTCGACAATTATGGCAACAGCCGGATCACCACATTCAACTTTATGTGGAATGAAAGTCTGTTCAACAACTATCTATACGTGAACTATGCCCTTGGAGGTTACTATAGCTACAACAAAGGACAGATAGAAAATCAGCCTGTCAGAAGATATGGCTTCACCCCGACCCTGCAGTTCATGAATTTCGTCACTCTTTCGAAAAAGTACAAATGGTCATTAGATATCTACTACAACATGATGGGACGGGAACATATGCCCCAGACTCTGAGAAAGACCAATCATTACATGTATGCATCCATACGCAAGAATCTGAAACAGTGGACATTCACAGCAGGAGTCTACAACATCTTCAATTCTTACAATGAAGAATACAGCGTAAATACGGGAGCTGACTACAATTATGCCTTTACGATGAAAAACAATCCGCGCAATGTACAAGTGGGAGTAACCTATAATTTCGGAAATCAGAAAGTGAAAGGTTCCCGCAACAAACGGACTAATAATGAAATCAAGCGGCGTTTACAATAATTTTTTATTAACTTTAACTCATTAGTGTCCCGTTAAAATGGGACACTAATGAACCAATATAAAAAATTATATCTATAAGGATTACAAATTAAATGATGATACCCCTTTATCTTTCATATATAGAATTTGTAAAATATCTAATTCGACATTATGGAAAGCATTTTTCCTTTTTAACACAAAGCTATAAATTAACTCACTTATTTTTCACTAAGTCTTCAAAAACTGCTGAACCATGAAACATCTCTTCCCATGCACTCTCCTGTTTGCAGCCATGTGGCTGATGGAGGCATGTTCTCCTGGAACTGCCGGAACCAACCATCCATGCATTCCGGAGACATATACAATCTCTAAAGACAGTCTGCTGGATAAAATCAAAGGAGGTTGGGCCGGTCAGGCCATCGGCTGTACCTACGGAGGTCCCACAGAGTTCAAATACTGCGGGACGATGATTCAGGATTATGTGCCCATCGAATGGTATGACGGCTACATCAAGTGGTGGTATGACAATGTGCCGGGATTGTATGACGATGTTTACATGGATCTTACTTTCGTGGATGTATTCGACCGTCTGGGGCTGGATGCCCCGGCGGACTCTTTTGCTATGGCTTTTGCCACTGCTGAATATCCCCTCTGGCATGCTAATCAGGCGGCACGATACAATATTCTGCAAGGAATCATGCCGCCGGCATCCGGTCACTGGATGAACAATCCTCATGCCTGCGACCTGGACTATCAGATAGAGGCAGACTATGCCGGTCTGATGTCTCCCGGTATGCCTAATGCTGCTTCCGGTATAGCCGATAAAATCGGACATATCATGACGTATGGAGATGGATGGTATGGCGGAGTCTATGTAGGAGCCATGTATTCCCTGGCTTTTCTGTCTGATGACATCGGATTCATCGTAAAAGAGGCGCTGAAAACCATTCCTCAGGAAAGCCAGTTCTACCAATGCATGAGTGACGTCATACGCTGGCACCAACAATATCCTGACGACTGGAAACAGACCTGGTTCGAATGTGAGAAGAAATGGAGTACCGATATCGGCTGTCCCGAAGGCGTATTCGTTCCTTACAACATTGACGCAACCATCAACAGCGCCTATATCCTGATCGGCCTGTTATATGGTGAAGGGGATTTCTACAAGACCATGGATATCTCTACCCGATGCGGTCAGGATTCGGACTGTAATCCTGCTTCTGCTGCCGGTATTCTGGGAACCATCCTGGGATATAACCGGATTCCGGATCAGTGGAAAAGAAGCCTGAAAGAAGTTGAGGACAGGAATTTTGCCTATACCGATATTTCTCTGAACAAGGCTTATCAGCTGAGCTTCGGTCAGGCTCTGCAAATGATCGAGAAAAACGGAGGAACAGTTGAAGGAGATCTGGTAACCATCCAATGCCAGCAACCGGTTGCCGTACAATACGAAAAAGCTTTCGAAGGAATGTATCCTACCGGGAAACGGGGGATCAATAAAAAGATCACCGATATTCAGGAACTGGAATTTAACGGAAACGGTGTCGTGATCAGAGGAAATGTCAATGCCTCCGACGAAGAATATGTGGCCGAAGTCGAACTGTACATTGACGGGCAGCTGGCCGAAACCGCCCAGCTGCCTGCTTCCTTCGCCAAACGGCGTTACGAGCTGTTCTGGAAATACCGGTTGACGGAAGGGAAACATACCATCGCTTTCAAATGGCTTAATCCCCAGCAGGGAGTCTCCATACAGATAAGCGAAATGTTGGTCTACAATGCAAGGAAATAAAAAAAATTAAAGAATCACATTCTCCTGCTTCCCGTCCATCCAGTTGGAAAGGTTGCTGAACACAATCGCAGCACGGGCTTCCATCGACTCTTCAGACGCAAATGCGACATGCGGAGTGGCCAGTACATTCGGTGCCTGAAGCAGCGGATGGGCCGGATCAAGCGGGGGTTCAGTTTCGAACACATCGATTCCGGCACCGGCCAGATAGCCGTTCTTCAAGGCTTCAGCCAGAGCTGCGGAGTCAACCACTCCCCCACGGGCCGTATTGATCAGATAAGCGCCCTGTTTCATCATTCCCAGACGGTCTGCATTAATCAGCTGACGGGTTTCGGCAGTCAGCGGACAGTGGAGGGAAACGATGTCGGACTGGGACAGAAGTTCTTCCAACGGCATGAACTCAATAAAGGAAGGTTCCTTGCCGGTCAGATGGCGTTTGTTGCCCAGCACCCGGCAGCCAAAAGCCTTGCACAGTTCGGCCGTACGTGTTCCGATGGCTCCTGCACCGACGATTCCCACAGTCTTGCCGCGCAGTTCACAGCCGACCAGACCGTCTTTGGTCTTTCCCTGACGGCAACGGCCGGCCACCTGCGGCACGTTCCGCAACAGTGACAACATCATGCAAAGGGCCAGTTCGGCTACTGCCTGAGTGGAATAACCGGCAGCATTGCTCACCTTCACTCCACATTCACGGGCAGCATCCAGATCCACATGATCGACTCCCGTGAACGCTACATCAATAAATTTCAGATGCTTGCAGGCGCGGATTACCTCTCCCCGCAACGGCATATTGGCTATGATGATCACATCAGCCTCGCGGGCACGTTCTATCTGTACCTGTATGTCCAAATCCCGGGGATAAGCGTTAAAAGTATGCCCGGCCTCAACCAGCGGACGGGCATATTCACTCAGCCTTTCCGGAGAAATGCCGAGTGATTCCAGCAATACGATATTCATGGTCTTGTTTCTTTAAAATTACCATTGCAAATGTACAAAAATCTATTTCACTACATTCTGTTCGATCAGCAAACAGTCTCATTCCACCTTAAAAGTCCCCTTCAGCCGGATGTCCTCTACGGATGCACCGACAAAGACTTCAAAATCTCCCGGTTCCAGTACAAAATCCATCGCTGCATTCCACAGCTTCAGATCATCCTTCTTCAGCACCAGCGTAACCTTCCTGCTTTCTCCGGGATTCAGTTCAACCTTGGAAAAGCCTCTCAAAGCCTTCACCGGAGTTGTCACACTGCTGATCTTGTCACGGACATAAAGCAGCACCACTTCCGCACCCTTTACATCTCCTGTATTCTTCAGCATACAGCTCACCAGTACCTCCCCTTTCGATGCCATGTGATTCTGTATCTCCAGTTGGCTATACTTAAAAGTCGTATAACTCAAGCCATATCCCAGACAAAACAAAGGATCCGGTGAGGAAAAGACATAATCGCGGCCGGGCTTCTGCGGAGTACCCCGCTGCCGGTAATATCCTTTGCCTGAAGGCTTGTGATTCGCATACATGGAGATATGTCCGGTGGTCGGGGGAAATGTCACAGACAAACGTCCGGAAGGATTAACTTCTCCAAACAGGATCCGGGAAATCGCATCTCCTCCCTTTTCACCCGGATACCAGGCTTCCAACACGGCATCCACCTTTTTCACCTCTTCGGGAATGGTATAAGGACGGCCGTTCAGCATGACAGTACCACCGGCTTCCCCTGACCGGATACAAGATCCAGCAACTCGGCCTGTACTCCGGGAAAATTCAGTTCATTCCGGTCATAGCCTTCACCGCATGTATTGACTTCCTTCGAATTGGCACCTCCCCAGCCAATTCCTGAATAAATGACACTGTGCCTCCAAGTACCAGTACAACGACATCACTTTCCCGGACTTTCACTCCCCCAGTGGCCGTCAATAACATACAGACGGCCAATTTCAGCCGATATACAGATCTGTGTTTCATAGATTCACCCGTTTTTATTCATAAGATGCATGTGTTTATCACGCTATTAAATCCAAAGATAAATAATTCTTGCTACTTTTGCAAACCGAACAAAATTATAAACTGATGATTCTTATGAGCCAGCATATCCCTTCCGATAAACGGGCAGAAATCTGCCTGCAATATTTGCGACAGATCGCCGTCAACAACAACCGCGAATGGTTTCACGAGCACCGCGACCTCTACGACGAGGCACGTGCTGCTTTCGAAAGCATGGTACACGACCTGATCGTGCGCATTGCCGCATTCGACCCGTCCGTGCAATATCTGACGGTGGCTGACTGCACCTACCGGTTCTACCGCGACACCCGCTTTTCTCCCGACAAGTCTCCCTACAAACGCCATTTCGGAGCCTACATCAATGCCCGGGGCAAGAAGTCCAACCATGGCGGATACTACATGCACCTGGAACCGGAAGGCTGTCTGGTAGCCGGAGGAGCCTACTGCCTGCCGTCGGACGTCCTGCGTGCCGTACGCCAGAGCATCTGCGAACAACCGGAAACTTTCCACCGCATCGTGGGCAGCGATCCGTTCCACAGCCTGTTTCCCGTACTGGGAGAAACACGGGTGAAAACCATCCCCAAGGGATTTCCCAAGGACTTCCCCTACCCTGAATACATCCGCTGCAAGGATTACTCCTGCTGCCACCCTGTCCCGGAGGACTTTTTCACGGCTCCCGACTGGCTGGAGCGCACAGCCGGAATGTTCGAGATCATGAAGCCCTTCCTTGACTTTGTCAATGCAACCATTGATGAGTTCTGAGACGGCATCCTCAATTGGCTGTAATGGAAGTGATATCCTTTACCGGACGGACAACTCCCGTTTCACCGCCATTGACCAATATAAAATTACCATTTTTATGCCAGATGAATCCCACACGTTTGTCCGTATAAGGAGGTTGCCCCATCAAAGAAAAAGCTGTCTGACTCATATAGTGACCACCTTCATACCATGAATCCCATGCTGTACTTGGAAGACGGGTAGACATAATCAGCAGTTCGCGCTGATTGGGGATTCGGTACCCCGTCGGACAGGGATTGTAAGTCTGATAATATTGCCATGTATACCTGTTATTATACGATCCGCCATAATAATTGGGATGTACTTCAAAATAAGCATAAGGCCGGTTGTCCTGCTGACGTTCGTTATGGGCAGCCAAAGCCGTCTCGAAGTTGGTACGTCTTGACTTTTCGTTCATATTCGTGACATCGATCTGATAGCCACGGGTATCTCCAATCTGATGCACAGATACCAGATCGGCAGGTTTCTGATCCGGCTGATCCAGCGGGATTCCCAGATTACGCAGACAGCGGTATGAATAAAAAGGCCCATTATATTTTTCAAGCTGAGAATCATTTTTCCGTCCCAGTGAAGCTCCCTCTTCTGCCCACAATACCCACGGGTTTGACGTCGAACCGTCATACGAACTGGAAGTGTAATGCCAATACACGCTGTTTCCTCCCGGACGGTCGACAGCATCAGTGGGATACAGACGCGACAATGCATCCAGCGCATACTCTCCCAGATAGATATCCACCAGCTGATTGATACTGGCCAGATACCAGCGGATTTCATCCGCATCTACTATATTATCCCCATCCAGATCACGATTCCGGATCAGACAAGCATAAATAGCATATTCATACCCACTGTTAAGCCCATAATATTTGCTTTCGCTGAATACATCGCTGGTGTTTAATACCTCAGTCCACTTCAACTTTGCAGGAGAATTCTGGTAATAATTTCCTAAAAGAATACGAAGCGTATTCAGACGTCCGTTGGATTTGTCCGTCGTAACTCCATTATTAATCGTACCTGCATAAAGTCTTTCGGTTTCCATATTCGACTCCAGGCCCCAGGCTGTCTTCAGGCTCTCCTTATTGACATTATAAACAGTACGGACACTGCGCTGGCGGAAAGAATATTGTGCCTTGATCACACTCGACTGATTATCTTCGGAATATTTCTCTTCATCGACAATGATATAAAGCTGACGGTCGTCCGTTTCAGCCATTTTCTTCCACAACGTGAGATCCTGCAAATTGGTTCTCGGATCATACGCATATACATTTTCATCCACAAAGGCAGTGATCCATGCATAGCCATCCGCATCAAATATTCCATTTGAATTAGTCACTGCCTCCTCTTTCAGGAATTGCATCAGCTGGTTCACATCCCGAAGACGGGCTTTCTCGGTATTCACAGTTTCGTTATTCTTATACCCCTCTCCGTCCGGAGAATAATAAGGAGAAGGCTGATCGTTCTTAGTACGATCCAGCGGGAAAGGGTCATTGTAATTCTGATCACCGGGATATTTCACCATCTTGTCATTGGCTACTCCATACTCTTTATTCACAGCAAACTTGATCCAACGGTAGTCTCTCATATTCTGTTTTATATCCGCGGCATTTGCAACTACCTCATGAATCCCCTTGCTGAACGGCGTGCTTACTCCCCACCGGAGGGTACCTGCCGTACCCCCTTCCTTGGGCTTGAATCCGCTTCTGTTCAGCTTAATCAGACGACGGTCGTAATGACAGTCAAACTGATAACTGTCCTGATAGTTCACCACCACATCTCCGTCATAGCCGGGACGGGGATCTGTCTCATCATCCACATCGACCTCAATATTATATACCCCTTTTACTTTAACATTATAAGTATAGGAATGATTACGTTTAGTATCATAATCATTGACATCCCCATCTGCATAGCCCAGATGAACAAGAAAACGCACGTTGGCATAAACCAGCTGGTCTACCCCATCTATCTCTTCAAAATATGACAGGATACCGGTTATTTCTACATAAGTAGAGTTTGCATCGGCATATATAAAATCCCCGAGGGTTACATTCCCATCCGCATCAGTAGTGGGATCTTCCCTTTTATCCCGCAATGCATATTCTCCCGTAGTAATTTCTTGTTTATATTTCTTTCTGTTCTCAGGCATGTAAAAAACAAAGCTCCCGCCTGTATACAAGGCTCCGTTTCTGGAGAACGTTTCAAATTCATAGGACGGCGAATTAAAATAGACGGCAGCGTCACCGTCAAAATCCCAGTTACCCTTCTCATCGGCTGCATCTTTCGGTAAAATAAGAGACTGCCGGGGTACCCGTTTAACCATCCAGCCTGTGGGCTGAAAAGAGAACTTTTTCCAGTCCTTACCTTCCGGAACTTCTGAAGTGACCACAAACTTCACCTTGGCGTCTGTACGTTCCAGCTCCAGGGAACATTCCAGTGTTGCTGTCTGCCCGCTCTCCATAGCCGGGATATTGATCAATGTCGGATCCGTTCCCTCTGCCGGGTCTTTCACCTTGGCATATCCCGTCATCATAAAATAGGCACTGCGGTATACCGATTCGTCACGCATGGTCATCACTTTTGCCTTCAGTTCATCCAGCGTGTTCACCGCAGTCAACTCGGCTTCTGTCACCGTATAGGCAGTAGACGTATTCCTATCCGCCAGATTGGCAATGCCCACAATGGTGGCGTTATTCAGCGAAGTGGTGGTAAACGTCAGACTACCCGAACTCTTTAAATCATTACCGTCGTCATAACTCAGCCCGCTTCCATCCTTGCAGAAAAACCGGTCGTGTATCTTTCCATCTTCGTCAAAGATCAGGATAAACACATTGTCCACCCTGTCCTCATACTTCCGATCCTGGGCAGCCCGGGTTTCTACCGTTGCTTCCGAAGCCTGGAAACCCAGTTTCACGATTGTCGGAATACCTTCCTGTATGCGGTCTGCATTTCTGAAAGGCATATCGTCCTGACATGCCGTGAAGAGCAGGATCACCGTCCACAGGGCTATCATCTTTATCTGTATTGCTGTCTTGTTCATATTCGCACCGGTATTATTCAAAATCAGGAACTGTAATTGTTCTTTCTGTCCATTCAACCACTTCAAAGTCAATATTCACATGCGTTGCTCCGCTAAGCGTAACATTGATATTGATCTGCTTGTTGCGGGGAATCGAGTTATATTCATCGCCCTCTGAGTCAAGAAAAGCCATCTTCGGATAATTTCCGTACTGGGTTTTAAAACCAATGGTGTAAGGAGAAGCTACCGTACCGCTGGTCCAGGCAAATGAGGGATAAAAATAGCATATCAGCACTTCGCTTTCATTGGGAGCTATCGGATATTCTACCGACTTATCATATACCTGTTCTTTATATGTCTGATCAGGTACATCCAGAGCTCCTTCTCTGAACAGATAAAAGCTGTTGCCGAAAAACGCTCCGAATGAAACCTCTGTTACCTTGATTGGTTCAGAAAAATCGTTTTGAATCTGCATACGTACTTTAGAGACGCAACGCTCCAGAGCAACATCTATTGTCATATTCTCGCTGACTTTCAGATTCTTGTTCATCCAGCTCATGGGAAGACCTTTCTTTTCCTTAGCATCCAGAAGTTCCGAGCCTCTTATGGGGAAATACCAATTATCGGTATCTGTGATCCGCACTTTGCGTGAATTATTGACAACCACCACCTGTTTCTGCAAATTGGCTATATTGCTATAATCCTGTCCGATACTCGCCTCGTTGGCTATGACATAAAGCTGCGCAACTCCGACCGGTACATTCTCTATGACCAGTCTCGCGTCCGAGTCTACATCTTTAAACAGCCGGTTGATGGTGGTTGATTTATTGGTACCCGCCTGCGAAAGCAGAATGACCCGCAAGGTATAAATCTTTTTCTCTAAATCTCCCAGATCAGTCTCATAAGAGGGGGACATACGTGTTCCGGCATCCGGCTGAGGGAGCTGCAGATAAATGGTCGTTGTACGTTCCTCAGTGATATCCTGCGGATCGGTACCCGTACAGGCCTGGCAGAGCAGCACCGCCATCACCAGCAGGCTGTAACGCAACACATGTTTCATATCATACATATCTCTGTTCATAGCTATCATATTAAGGTGCAGCAGTTTCACCGCCCCACGATACATTGGCATCTTCCACCAACCAGTCTGTGATCTTCACAACCAGCGTTATTTGTTTTAAATCGTCCATTTCCATCAGTTCATCAGTCAGGGTAGCCTTATATTCATAGCGCTGCCCCATTTTCCACTCACCGTCCGTTGTAGCAAGCGGTGAGGTAAAGCGTTTGACCACCGTCATAGTGGTGCTTCCCGTAGCCTCATCGATTATCTCACGGATAGTAACGGTAAAGGTGACATTCACCCCCGTATTACTTTGAGGAATAACCAGGGCAGGATCAGAAGTGACAGATGATCCGTTTGCTACCGTCAGCGGAGCAGCTGCCGGATAGAGGGTAATTGCTCCCGGGATCAGATTCGTCCATGGAGATGCCTCCGTACTGATGTAATTTCCTTTCACCTGGATCGAAAAAGAGATGTCAGTTACCTCTGCCGCATAACCACCGGTCAGCTGATTATCAAAGACGAAGGATATATGAGAAAGCAGGTGACTGAAAGTCAGTTCCACCGGATTTTGGCTGGCAATAATCTCATCAGCCTTGATATCTGGTGCCGATGCCGTCATCAGATCGACAGCCGCATCGCCCGTAGCGGAACAGTCAAAATTGCTGACGGAAACCGTTCCATCACCAGCCACGGTGAGTGTAGCCCCAGCCGGCAATTCAGCCGGATATACCGCATGGAAATTATACGTCTTCCCCGGCACCCAATATTCCGTACCCGTGTAAGTACATCCGGAAGCTGTTTTTGTCACCTCCCTGCCGTCGAAAACATTGTTGCCGTCGTACCCGCCCCACACCTTGAAAAGGCTGCCGTCGGGCAAAGTAGTCCCTGTCACAGCCGCACGCGTTTCGGTCTGCACACTGAAACCGACAGGTACAGACGGATCAGCAGCAGGCTCGTCGGAAGAGGAACAGGCTCCCAGCACAAAAACAAGCGGAACAATCCGGGCATATAACTTTTTCATATCTTCTCCTTGAGATTAAATGGCTGCATGAAAATGGATTTCTCCGGGCGGGAATGCCGCCCGGAGAAAAGGGGGATTATGGTTTAGCAGTATTCGTCAAATCGTCACTAGCTCCTGGAGTTGTACTATCCAGCCAGTCACTAACAGTAGTTACAGTAAACTTAATAGGAAACATATTCGTCATTTCAGACGGAGTAAGCTTTATGTTATACTGATAACGGTATCCTTTTACCCATTCTTCAGGAATTCCTGAAGCGGATTCAGCCAACAGTGAAGCTGTTGTAAATGCCTTCCTTGCAACTTCTGAATTATATTTATCATATATTGTTGCTGTAAATGCTGCTGTAATATCACTGCTATAACTTTGAGGAATTACGAAATTCGCATCTGATTTTGTTTGTGTATCAAAAGCAAACGCAGTTCCAGTACCAACTGTATATCCTTTAGATGCAGAAGTTGTTGGTTCACCCCATGAATTATTCGAACTGGTATAAGTAGCCGTATTATTCACAGAAAAAGTTAAACCTTCAATCTTTATCTTATAACCAGCAGGAAAATCTTCTCCTACAAACTGGAAACTAACCTGTGAAAGCAAGTGGTTGAATGTAAGGGGAACAGCATTAGGTTGTGCCGATATTGTAGCATTTGTTTGAACTTCGGCAGGAGTTGCCAATATCAAATCTTTGCCACCTGCTTCATAATCTGTAATAGTAATATTTCCATCCGTTCCAAAAGAGATATCGGATTCTATCTTAGAATTTCCATCAGAATAGGCTGCAAATTTATAATCCTTATTAAGAGCCCAATATTGAACATCGGTAGGCCCTACATTTGTAAAACTTGAATTCGAAACTACAACTTCTGCATTTTCATATACAACATTACTATAATTAGCTCCATTCTTATCTCCGTAACGGCCAAACACATAAAAATTGGTTAAACGTTTTTGTACCCCACTTTCTGTTCCATCCGGTTTAATAATCTCCGTCACCGCCCGAGTCGGTTTTCCTACGAACGATGAGAACCCGATTGCCTGCGGTTCAGGTTGCTCCATTACTTCTTCCAATGAGCAGCTTGCCATTGAAACGGTTACAGCCATTGCTGCCAGCCAAAACTTATTCTTTTTCATATGTCTTAATAATTAGTTAGTTTATATATAGATCGCTTATTTCTCGCTTTTACAAGGGAAGTTCCACTTCTTCGGAGTTTCCCCAGTCATTCACTCCCACTTCAAATCCGCCGGAATGGTTGCCTTCTCCTTCTTCGGGAGTGACCGTCAGTCCCTTAATGAGCAACACTCCGCCACGGGGCTGCTCACGCATGCGGTCGGTCACATCCACCTCAAAGGTCTTTGTCTGACCGCTCTTCAGGGCTACCTCCAGCGTCAGGATATTGCGGGTCTGCTCGTCCGCCCGGGGGCGTCCGTTACGCGACTGGCTGTCCGGATTATCCACCCCGTCCGGCGTATAATAATGACCGTTGGGATGTTCATCGGTAGGAATCGGATCGAAGTTGCACAGTCCGAATGAACGTACCACCGCCTCTACCCCGTAATCACTCACTTCAGCATCTTCATACAACACCGTAACCACGTCATCAAGCGTGCGGCGATTGCTCAGATTCACCGTACCTGCCATACCCGACAGAGCTCCGCGTGCCTCGTTGATATATTCCTTGCCATCCTCAAACTCACAGCGTATGATGTAACTGAACACCACCGGATGCATGGCAACATCAATCTCTATAATCCGTTCTTCTTCACCGTTCTCCCATTCTTCCAGCTCACGGATATGGAATTCTTCCGAGTAACTGGAAAACAGATAGTCCGGAGGATTTACCGTCGATTCAGCCGGATTGTTCTCCGAATAAGGGCTGCGGGAACGGCTGCGGGTGGTGGCCGTCAGGGTCGACACCAGATCTTCCGTCTCAAAAACAATATACTCCGTATCGTTGTTATGAAGCAGGGCCGTATAAACTCCCGGCTGCAACGTCACTCTTCCTCCTCCCGACGGCAGATTGAATATCTGGCGGTATCCCTCTTCCCGGGTCTCGGTGACCAGTCGCACTCCTTCGGGTTCGGGAGGTGTCACCTTGCTCCAGTCCATGATCCATTCGGGGTTCCATTCTGTTTCCCAGTCAATCAGGTATTCAATGTTCCACTCCAGATGCCAGTTTACCTGAAGGATCAGCGTAGAGGATGAGTCATGCCCCATATACAAATCCTTATGCTTGCAGCCAGCCAGTGCCTGCAGCATCAGTAAAAGGGAATATAGTATCACTTTCTTGCCCATATCGCTTCGTCCTTTCAGTTTCTGTCTCCAATATGCCACACCAGAGATATTTCAGCCTTGGTGGGACCTACCCAGTTCATTTTCTTAGTCAGCTGCCACACGTACCGCCCGTCTATCGGCAGATATTCCTTGCATTTCCCGTGAAATACTCCCACTCCGAGCGTAAAGTCCAGATTCAGGTTCCGGGCCACGGGCAGGGAATAGCCGTAAGAGATTCCTCCGCCATATCCCCAGTCGTCGACCATGTATCCGCGTCCGCCCAGTTCAAAGTCAAACGTACCGGTCTGGGCATATACTCCTACGTGATGACCGGAACGGTGATAGCCGTAACCGTCTTTCCCCAGCCAGTAGCGTGCCTCCACATCTCCCCCGTAAACGCGCCAGTAATAATGGCGGCGGTCGGTCTTCCACCAGGCATACATCCAGTTGAGGGCTACCGACCATCTTTCCCTGAAGAAAAACTCCAGTCCGATATTAGGAACAAGCGCGGCATCATAAAGCAGATTGGTTTTCACGGCAAAGGGAGGCAGGCGGAAACGTTTCTTTTCCGCAGATGCAGACAGAGCCGGCTGGATCAGATGAGTGCCGGCAGACAGAGGCTTCAGAGTCAGTTGAGTGCCGACAGACAGGGCATGAACCGGCTCAACCGGTGCCAGGTCGTGCACGGAAGCATATACAGTAACGGAAACAGCCCGGAGTTTATATAAATGATGATCTGCCAGATAGGCATAAGCCTGCCTGAATCTCTTGATCTGACGCTCTTTCTCGTCGGCCGGATAATCCGTATCGACGATGGCAAGCAGTTCCTTGCGGGCAGGCTGGTCCGGATCTCCATCCAGAATATTGCGGAAAGCTACCCAGTCTTCACCTCTGGACTCCAGGATCCAGCATGCTTCGGGCAGGCCTGAATACAGGCTCCGCAAATGATGATACACATGCTGCCCACGTTCCGCTGAAAGGCGGTAATTATAGCTGTTGCGACCGTCGGGGGATGCCGAAGAAACAATGACCACAGAGTCGATCATCACCCCGGATACAGACAAAAGCCGGCCAAGCCCTGTCTCAATCTGGTCAAGAACCGCATCGTTGGAGCAGTAAGCCGTATCAACAGTATGACTGTCGATATTGAATAAAAGAGTGTACGACTGATCGGTCTGACGAATAACAGTCTGTTGTGCCAATAAAGACCCTGCACATACAAACAACATCGCCAGAAGTATCAGACCGGAAAAAAGACTTCCGGGTAACCGATACAAAAGCCCTCTCATTTCCTTCAAACCGTAAGTCACCAGCTTATTTTTTACAACTGCAAAATAAGTTGGAAATTCTCTCCACAACGTTTCATTTTTACAAAACATTGTGTCAAAAATGCAAATTATTCGGTCTGGAGGGTATGAGAGGCCATACGGCTGCGCAAATAATCGGTAGGCGAAACACCCACATATTTCTTGAAACAGCGCAGAGCGGTTTCACGTGAACGGAACCCGACATAGAAAAATGTATCCTGCACACTGACTACCGAACCAGCATCGGCCAGCTTCAGAAATTCTGCAATCCGTTTCCGGTTGATCATGTCTGCAAAATTTTTGTACCCGTCATCCTGAATGGCTTTCGACAGATAACTGCGGTTGGTATTCAGTTCCTGAGCCAGATACGGCAGATCAATGTCAGGATTCCTCCAGATCTGATCATCATCCATCAGACGACGCAGACGCTCAATCAGGGGATCAGTCGGTTCGACATCTGCAACCAGGTCAGGAAGAACATCTGACTTGTCTGATTCTTGTTGAGGATCCTCAGTACAACGGACCTCAAAACGGATAAAGAGTTCCCGGTAGGTTACGGTTACCGCCACTGCCATACATACCAGCAAATGAATGGAACTGACCCATGCCAGTCCTGTCAGCATAAACAGAACAAAACAGACAGAGATGAGCTGTATTTTGACAGAATAAAGAACGATCCAGCTGTGATACACCGTACTTTTCATCCAGTTATAGGGAATATAATACAGGAAAACAGCATAAAAAGAAACTCCCAGAATCAGTGCTGCCAGCCTGAACCACACATTAAACTCTCCTATGTATGTCCAGATATCAGCGAAAGAAGTTAATTCCCTGGCATAAGGCTTCATAAACCAGAGGATTACTCCTAAAACCAGACCGGGCATCAGGAAAAGCAACATGTTCCTCCGGGTAAGCCATCCGTTGCCAATAGCTTCCAGCGGATATAAATAAAGGAATACAATCGCCCAAAGGCCACCGCCCATGTTTGTAACAGGAAGAACCTGGTTTACAATAGGCTGATCAAATGCTGGAGCCAGCAAACGACAAAGAAAGGCAAGTCCGGCAAACAACCAGACCCAGGCTAAAAAAAGACGGGAGCGGTCTCCACTGCAACGACGCATGAAAAGCACTCCACTACTTAACAAAAAAGTCAGTGAAGCCCAGCTCAAAAGAATCTTCAATCCAACCATCGTTTTATTTTAAGTTCCGTGCTTATTTTTTTACTTTGAATTTAAACTATCAAAGGGCTTTTTTCCCTATAATGATACTTAAACCGGATGCAAAGGTAAGAAAAAAATACTGCCTCTTTTTTTGCTTTTTACAATATTTAACTATAAGTAAAATGAATTTATTCAGTGATACAACGACCGCACGATGCAGCCCGATTGACCGCATAATTCCTGCGCAACGAAGGCATAATCCAGCCCGATTGACCGCATAAATTCCGCGCAAAGGCAGCATAAGATCCGCGCAAGAGCCTGTAATCAAACGGTCCGCACGGTACACCTGTTCGGGTGCATCATGCGGACCGGTAATTTTCCTCTGAATAATCTTTACTTTCTGCAAAGTTCCGAGAGATAAAAACTATGGAAACGCTCATGGATCTCATCGCGTACGCGGCGGAACTCAGCCTCGATAAACTCGGGCGTTCCTGTGGCATGCGAAGGGTCATCGAAACCGATATGCAGGCGCTTGCCTACCTTCCCCGTAAACGCCGGACAGCTCTCGTTGGCTCCACCGCACACGGTAATGACATAATCCCACGCCTGATCCAGATAGGTACGGACACTGACCGGAGTATGGCTGCTGATGTCGATCCCTGCTTCCTTCATCACTTCCACGGCCTTGGGATTGACCTGTGCGGCCGGTTCCGTTCCGCCGGAATACACCTCCAGCGAGGCGTCAAACGATTGCAGGAAACCATGAGCCATCTGGCTGCGGCAACTGTTTCCCGTGCAAAGTATCAAAATTTTCATAACGCTATAAGTCTTGTAAAGGGTTATAATATGAAATTGAACAGATAGCCCGACAGGATGATGAAAAAGGCTACCGTACCGAAAAAGATCCCGATAAGACGCCAGGTCATCACCTTCTTGAGCAATGTGGCTTCGGGCAGTGACAGTCCCACCACCGCCATCATAAAGGCGATTGCCGTACCCATCGGAATCCCTTTGGCTACAAACACCTCGATGACGGGCACGATACCGGCTGCATTGGCATACATCGGTACCTGTCTCTTATACACATCTC
>ERZ1504271.122-NODE-122-length-36036-cov-4.463800_pt1 | contig 36036 bp, 17 predicted proteins | sample MGYA00571875_ERZ1504271 | MGnify/ENA primary metagenome ERZ1504271 (study PRJEB39906, sample SAMEA3182108) | gut metagenome | biome: human; feature: gut; material: Stool; isolation source: human stools | place: Canada | collected 2013-04-25 ... | reverse complement strand
AATATAGCCCACATAGGCAATTTCTCAATCTCCTTAAAATCATTGCCGTTAATTCTTGCAGACATGCAAATAATCTGAAAATCTGCAACGGTGTAATGTTTTACTCCATAGTGACCACCAAGTGCAAACTGAGGAATGATATAATATCTAATATCATTTTCTCCACCCATAATTCTTAATTCATAGCGATAAGAGTCTGCGTCTGGTACTTTCTCAAAATCCCATTTATTGGTGTGGGCTACAGTCTTAATGGAATCAATAAATTTCAATTCCAATTCACTGTCTTCAGCCACGCCAGTCTGTGATATGGTTCCTACAGAACTCGGCAAAGTTTCCCATGATTTTGTATGTTCTATGAGTTTTTCAAACAAAGCTTCAGCCTGTTCTCTGCTGAACAACTCTCTATTGTATTGGTTTCCGTATGTAAGAATACAATGATAGCAACCGTCTTTACCTTCATATTGGCATTGACAATCGTGAATTTTATCGTATGCATACTGCAACAATTTGGAAAATTCTTCTGTATTATAAAGCGTTGAAAGGTAACCTGTACCACCGGGTATTGTGTCATACATTACCAGATAGTAATCCTTTTTCATGGTAGCCAAATTCATTTCTGAATATGAATCTATCCTGATATGTTCAGGCGACGATTTATAATAAGCTTTCAACCCTAATTGAATACCTGACTTAAACATCTCTATAGCCGATGATGCATCCATTATCTGGATAGGTAGCAAAATCTTGATAGCTTCAGTTTGCATGTGACGGTAAAGATAAAGAGTTTCAAAAACCTCGCTTTTTGTATCATCGGCAAAAGAAATGTCTTTATGCGTACAGAATCTGTAATGTTGTTCTTCTGTTGCCGTTCCACTCAGTACCGGTGTAGATTTACCACAGTACCGGCAAGTTATAAAACCATTCTGAGAGACATTGGCATCATTATTGACTTCAACTTTACTTCCCGATTGCATCTTCATTCCATAGTTTACCTCAAAGAGTTCCATATTATTGCAGAACTCAATACCAAATCCAACTCCTCTAATAGCATAGGAGGTGGTAGCTCCCAAATGATGGAACATATAATGACGTTTTATAATGTAGTTTTCACTTTCTCTTTCTTCCTTCGAATCGTCCAATGCTGCATCATTGCTATACATTACACTTCGTGCGCTGGTAAATTTCAATATATTATGCTTGTTTATACCCCACGAAGGATCACCGCACTTAGGACAGGCGGCCTGATTAAATCCGTCTTCTCCTTTCAGTGAAATACAGTCACATTTGGAACAGAATTTCATTTCTGTCAGAGAATCCTTCCAATCAAATGTATTGAGCCCGCTGACATTCAGTTTAAATCTTTGAGTATAAAAATGATTACCTGGTGCCAGTTCTTTAATACCTTGAGATGCAGACCGTGTCAGTTCAAAAGCCTTTGGCTCAGCTATATTTCCTTCTTTATCACATTTCTCTCTTGAAGCATATACGTTTGCCTGTAACTTGACTCCAGTTTCAGGAAAAGCATAATTGGGCAGAAGACCGATATTTGTCATGAACTCAATGACACTATCGCTCATTATCTGGCCATATTGTTTTTTTGATGCCTTGATTAATTCCTTAATCTGATTTGATGCAGGATCATTTGCTGCTATATGTTTTTTCTGTTCATTGTACTGTTCGAGTTCTTTTCCAAGGAAGTGAAGCTTGTTTGACAGCATAGTGAAATCAGAAATGATACGATTATAGAAAGTACCATCATCCAATGTCTCAAACAATTTCTTAAGTGCATCCTGAGTTTTATCTTCATATTGGATACTGAATTCAGAACGCAATGTGGTTTTATGGTTTTTAATAAATTCTATGATTCTGTTTATGGCAAATGCAGGATCATTGAAAATATTGTCATTCAGTAAATGAAGTTCACGAATACTTTGTGGCAAAATATTGTTTACATCAGCTGACGTCCACGTATCAATGCAGTATGCCAGGAAATGTCTTCTAAGAATATCTTTTGCTTCGAGAAAACATCCGGGCGTACTAATTTCTCCTTGCATCATCTCCAGTGGATAAGCATAATAATACATATCATGCGGTTCACCAGCATGACTATAATTCAATACTAATGCAGCACCTTCTTTACGTCCGGCTCGTCCAACACGTTGTAAGAAATTACTTGGTTTAGGGGGTACATTTGTATTACCCATTACATTCAAATCACCAATATCTATACCCATCTCAAGAGTGGAAGTAGCAGAAAGGACATTTACCGAGTTGCTGTTTGGATGCTCTTTGAAGTCCTTTTCTAAAGCCTCTCTGTCATGTCGGTCAAGCAACCCGGTGTGTTCGTGTGCATGGACACGTGGTGAGAAGTTCCTATTATAAACCTGCTGATAATAGTTTAATTCAGGCTTGGTTTCCTCAGAATATGTTCCTTTGCATTTATAATCCAAACAATGTGTTCCTTCTGCACACTCATCTTCTGCAGCGACACAGAGTCTGGACTGACACAGGTCGCATTGTATATGTTTTACATTTTTGCTGACCCATATATGCTCCGGATTTATAGCATAATTACCTCCACCTTGTTCCTCTTTGTTGAGTAAACCGACTTCAGTCATTGCGTCGAACAATCTGCGCATAAAATCGTTGAATAGAGAGGAGTTTTTTGCTATCCATGGGTCATTAAATAATTCGATAAAATAGTTGCTATACCAGGTATTTTTGCTATCGGAACGCATAACTGCCATATCAAGCATCTCGTGGTTCTTGCCAGTATGCATAACTCCTACAAGTTTCGGAAACTGCATACTTCCACCAAGAGGCTTGTTCAGGAAATGACGACTGTCGCGATTCCAGTTCAAAGCCCATTGAGTGAGATTTTCCTTCCGGTATTTTTCCAGGAAAGGATGGTCGACTGCACCATGGGTCCTCATTCTCTGCAATATGCCATATACAAAATGGATGAATCCAGATTCATTACTCAAGATGTTTTCCATGTTATTATCCTTTAGCCAATGCTCCATTGACTGATATACATGTTGTAAAATCTCAGTTTTGAAATAGGTAGCAGAAGCTCCTGTTTTTTCAAGCGTTCTACCCAATTGAGCTGTCAACCCAAACTCACTAAGAATCTCCCAGTCAACACGCAAATCAAACTCCTGCTTGAAACTATCCATAAAAGGACTACCTTCTCCTCCAGTTCTATAGTTCTTCTGAAGGTCAATATGTTTAGCCAGATCAGCCGGTAAGAAACGATTATAATAGTCGTCATCTGTTAATCTGGCATGCCAATATGATTTAAAGCCTTTCTGTAGTTCAACCAAATTTACAGGCTTTTCGAGCGTATTAATATATTTCTGCATTGACTGACGGAACAGGAAACGGTAAGTACGTGCTTCATAGAAACCAGCCTGATAAGCGGCATCCTGTACACTATTGGTAAACACCAATATTTTACGTTCGTAAGCATTAGTATTATCAAAATCACTTGACAGAACTTGACTTATTGCCACACTGGATAGGGTAGATGTTCTACCACCGATTTGGCAAATCGTATCACTTCCATTACATTCGGGACAATTTCGGGTGAATTTTTGATTCCCGTTTTTGTTGGATGTGGTCTTGCTGCATACTCTTAACCGTATGGTGTCACTGTCGCTTAGACTTACTTCAGTAAGATCTTTTAGTTTAACATATTTTGCAATATTAACTGCATTCTCACTAATATAGTCATCCACAGCTTCATGTCTTTTCATCTCAGTATTGAGCAGATAAACCTCTTTTTCCCGTTCTGCAAAAGCCGTATTGACGGTTTTTACATCAGAACAATATCTGTCATCGGTAGCAAGCCTGCGACTTATCCAGCCACTTGCACCACAATCTCTGCAAAAATACATTGGAAGAGCAATCCTCTCATTATCTTTATTCAGATTTCCTCTCCAAACGAACTCTGGTTCTTTTTGTACGTAGCGTAGTATTCCACTCAATTCACGTTGCCATAATTGGACTTGAAGATACATTAAGGGTATAGTTTTTCCATTATGCAACGGACGTTTAGAATAGGCAATTAAAGCTAAAAGATTTTCTATTGCTATTTTGCAGGTCTTTTCATTGTGTTGCTGTCGAAGTCTGCGAAACTCAGTATTATCCTCAAGTCTGTTTTGAATTTCATCGATAGACAAGATTCCGTCTTTAAGAGCAAAAAGAAGATCCCGTACGATACCCATTTCCCGAAGAGATATTCCTGCTTCAATAGGAGAGGCTTCACTATTCTTCAGCCAGTATTTGCATATACGTCTGATATAGGTGCAGACCGTATCATTATTTTGGAAGACGCATTCTTTTATCAGTTTTCCGTCTGGAATGCCATTTGAAAGAACATCCACATAATCATCCACAGCAATACGATGCTCCTCAATGACATTTTCTTCAAGAAATGTCTCACTAAAAACATTTGTAGCGTACTCGCATAAACGTGCCTTGCTGTCGGATCCACTGCCAATTGTTGCAGATGTACCGATTGGGCATAATGTGCCTTTAGGAATGTGAAGCTTTAGTTTCAATCTTCTTATCAGATTCGCCACGTCAGTACCTTGTGCACCATCGTATGTATGTAGCTCATCTAGCACGATGAATCGGAGTGCCTTCTGTTCCGTGTCAATATTTCCTTTCCATAGCGACATGAATTTTTGCCGCATAAGTCCGTAATCCAACATTTTGAAGTTAGTGAGAAGTATATCCGGAACCGTATCAAGGATAGCATCCCTATTTTCAATAATATGGTCAGAGCCCATTGTGCGTGGATATTCTTTCGCATCAACTCCTTCACCCACAAAAAGACCGGCTGTTACCTTATCCTTTAGGCGAGGGTCATTCCATATTGTCTCAGCCAAACGTTTAGCCTGGTCGCTGGCAAGTGCATTCATCGGATACATGATAATGACCTTTACACCTGTTTGGCGTTCAAACTGATTACAGTGATAACAGTAATCCAGAATAGGATACAAGAAGCACTCAGTCTTACCAGAGCCCGTACCTGTTGTAAGAAGTGTAGGTTCCGGACTATGACCGTTCTTCATGCTAAGCTGCCTAAAAGCCTGTAGCTGATGCTTGTAGGGAGGGAATGAAGGAATTATATCTAATGGAATATTGGCACATTCCTCTTCTGTAGCTGACACAAAAGGGGTTTTCAAAGAGACGAAAGGCCCTTTGAATAATCCATCATTCTTATCTTCTATAAAGCGATAGAACGCATCGCTTACATCCTTTTCCTTGAATCGGTATGTAGCTTTTATATACTCGATCACTGAGTCGCGTACTTCGCGTGCTTGTTGTAATGGTAACATATTTTATAACTCTAATGTAGGTTCTTTTTTATAGCTCATTGCTAAATTAAAACACTTCTGCATTGTTGCAATTCCAATCCCTTGATACTCTATTAAAGCAATCATGGATTTTATATTGTCCTCATGGATTGCTTTATCTATGATTTCAATCTGCTTTGAAAAACGACTACCTAATATCTTGATTTTCTCTGAATGCGAAATATCAATCCATTTAAGCATAAAATTCTCAAACATATCATCCGGTGCTAACGGATCATATTCATATATTTCAATAGGAATATCACATTGTTCGAGATATTTATGCATAAGGTCAAGAACTTCAATTTTATCAAGTCCGCCATTGTGGGTTCCGAGAAGAGGAAAGGCAATCGAAGTGATACCTTTCTCCTTGTAGAAATCTACGAACTTTTGCAGTCCTGCTTCAAGATATTCCATTTTGCTGGGGTATTTCCAATGGAATTTTGTAGGGAAATTCAGTACCCATTGTGGAGTATTTTCTGACTTATACAGCCACAATTTTCCTATGCCAATCATCTTTGATTGACAGAACTCCTTATATTTTTCAAACATTTCAGGGTATCTGAGTTTGAAAACGAGCGCGATACCCTTGCCCATAACACCAACGCAGTTTATAGTATTGACAATCGTCTGCGTCTTGCTGTTAAAGATATTACCCTTATGGAATGTTATATTATTCATTAATAGACTCTTTAAGATTTACATACCTATCTGCATATTCTTCTGACATGGCTATGATGCCGTTGTCCTCATCAAATGCTTTTTCTCCGTTTTCATACACAAACATGTGTTCCAGATATTTTAATCCACCCGCATCTTTTGTATAAGAAGCTATGTCACATTGATATAATATCATTTTATATTGGAGAAGAATTGATGGAGACATTTTTAGTCCTGTCGCATCAGCAACAATTTCTTCCTTCAAATCTGACAAGTCATATTTGTTTTGGAAGTACGAGCCTAAATGATCATCTCTCAGCAGTACTTCCACAAGATTGAGTTCATGCTCGGTAAAAGGACTGTTCTCCCATAGTTCACGAACCAATGAAAGAGTATGTTCATGCTGAGTTGAACGGTCTATGGCCTTGCCTATATCGTGTATTGCCAGCACAAGACGCATAAGGTCCATGTTCATAAATTTATAGTCAAAGGCGAAGGCGTACTTTTCAAATTGTTCGCATACTAACAGGGTATGCTTCTTGACCACATAATGCCTAACACGAGTATTATAGAGCTCTTCCAGTTTTGGCATTATAAGTTCAAGTGCAGTAATCATTTCCTTTGGTGAATAGTCATCATCAAGGCTAATACCCAAAAAGTTTTCAATAACAGTTGAGCCTGTGTTTTTGGTTTCAGCTTTATTGGGAGAATATTTGTAAACCAGCCATCGCGGTGAACGAGCGCGCGGACTCATATTAACATAGTAAACCTCAAATTCAGTATCGCCACATTCTACAGATACGTTATCTCGTATCTGCATCACATGGCTTTTTACCGCTTTTATTTGAGACGCAGGATTGAACACCCTGATTTTGTTAATCTGAGCGCTTTCAATCTGGAACATATAGTCACCGCTGTAGCTTGTTGTTATCTTAAGAAGTTCATCTGACTTTTCAAACTTCAATGGCGGGTTCTCATGCTCGAATACATCTTCAGAGTCATAGATGCTATATATATGTTCACAGATTGGGTCGTCGCAGAATATAGACTTTAGTATTTCCGTTTCTTCCTGGTCATAGCAGATAATTTGATAATCCTTAAGTTCAGAAAAATCAAACTCATTTTTTATAAGAAATTCTTGTTGCTTCTTTTCTTGGACTTCTCTACTCCATTGACTACTGTACAGGTGGACGGCATCTATATTATGAGGGTCATCTATCACCTTATATATTCGAGCCCAATTAGTTTGCAAGTTCCCAGTACTGTAATAACATAAATTAGAATGTTTTGCCAATACTTCCTGAAGGTCGAACTTAAAGAATACTGGCATCGGACACATAGGCAAACCATTATCCTCTGCACGTCCGTAGTACTTGGAACCTTTCTGTTTTCCCAAACATTCATTGTAGAACTGTGTTTGAGTTCCAGTTCTAAAATAGAATCGAGCATATGGATGTGCTTTAGCAGACCTATGAACAACTGAGCCTGCAGCATCATATTTTAGTAGACCAAGTTCTGTTGCTCTGTTACGACTGAGTATTTTTCGAGACCTAATCACTTCTATCGCATTGAACATGTGCGTAAAGTGATATATGAATGGCCTTCTATAACCCGTCGATTTAAGAGTATTATAGAACTCCATCAAATTCAATTCACTCTTATATGATTTATCAACGCCAGAGGTTCTGAATGCAGGATTCTCAGCCAAAGCAACCCAGTCCCAACGACCTTTGAATCTATCAATCAGACTTTGAGTAAAGGCGATGGTACTACTTTGAGAGATTCTCTTCCAATCGATTTTATCCTCAAATAAAGATAATGTCATTTCGTCAACAACAAAATCTGACCTTTTGCATATAATGGTCCAATTAACATTATCTTTGAATTTTTGCAAATTCTCGTTTGTTGGATTAAAATCAGGAGAGTGCGATATTACATCCCAGTCAAGATATTCTTTGAATGTTTCAAGGGTCTTGGGATTGGATTTATCAATATGAGTACTATTGGTGAGAATTGACCAGTTTAATTTATGCTTGTAGAACAGAATTACATTATACTGTAATTCCATTCTTCGTGAAATGTCAGTCCAATCGAGATCTTTATCCTTTAGGATGTTCAAAGTGTTCATAGTCGGGAAGAAGTCTTTTCTACGGCTGAACTCTTTCCAGTCTAAATCAATATGGGCCAACTTAGAAATATGCTCTTCCGTAAATTCAATGTCTTTTCTGCGTAAGATTTCCTTCCAGTCCCATTCTTTATCTATCAGAGAAATTACAATATCGGCATTAAGATTGAGGTCGTTCCTTCTTGAAAGAGCAGACCAGTCCCAGTTTCTGTTTTTATGTTCTTTGATATATTCTATGGTAAATTGGCAGTCGCTTCTTGATGTCAATTTATACCAATCCCACGAAAGGTTATCATGTTCGGTGACGAACTCAGCAGATAATTCAAATCCTCTATTAGAAGATATTTCTTTCCAATCCCATTTCTCCTCAATCAATGATGTAAGTATTCGTAGTGTCAGCTTGACATCATGTCGTTTTGAGAGAATGGCAAAATCAAGATATGCAGAGAATTTCTCAATGTGCTTTAGTATCTCATTTGGCTTCTTACTATTATAACTAAAACATTTGCTGTTTTCTGAAAGATAATTCCAGTCCCATTCTTCACTGCGTACTCTAAGAATATTATCGCACCAGTTAATTGATGAGAGGGTAGATAGATACTGGAAATTCCAATGGAAATCCTCGTTACCTAGGATTTCAAGTACCACATTCTCCCATACGAAAAAATCTTTGATAACTTTCTTGTTCCAAAAAAGAATTTTATTCAAAGATTTGGAGGCAGAAAGAGCATCCCAGTCTACAGGAATACCAAATTCTTGATATGACTTTAAATATCCATCAATATCAAAATCACTTCTGTTATATAAATCAGAATAATCCCATTCATAAGAAACTTGTTTATTTATCAGCAGGGAATTATTTCTGTTTATTTCCAGAATATCATTTGTTGAATATCGAGCTGTAAGCTTGCTCCAAATAGAAGCTCTAACTTCTTTTTCGAGCATTGACAGAATGATTGCAATCTGTATTCTTAATTCAGATTTTGCAAGGTCTTCTTCAGTAAGAACAGATTCTATTATATATTCCCAATCCCAAAGTAGGTAGTATTCAGGAAGGTTCTCTACAATAAAATCATGATCAAGACGAGTGGTTAATGTAGCCCATTTCCATTTGTCTTCGTAATTATCAAGATTCTTCTTGATTTTATCAATATCTGCATTCTTTGAGATGTAATCCCAATCAAGACGATCTAAAACATTCAGTTTAGAGAGAGCCGCAAAATTAAGCGTATCACAGAAATTCTGAGTTATAATACTCCAGTCCCAATTTGAGTCGCTTATATTTTGCAGAATGGTTTTCTTCTCAATATGGGCTGTTAATTTATTCCAAGCACCCTGTTCTGTAACTAACTGTTTGAATTCATCTATTGCATACAGCTGAGATAGGTTTTCTGCTGCTATTAACGGAATAGCCTTAGAGTAAGTGATGAAAGCTAAATGCTGCTTGATAAATTCAATGTCAGAAACAACGATGTCACGCGCAGAGAGAATAGACCAGACCCATTTGAAATCAGGATAAATGTCAATTATCCTTACCTCTGTAATAGATGATGTGATATGGTTTAAACCTTTTACAGAGAACTCCTTATCGTGATATTTTTCAAATGTCGTACTATTCCAAACGACTCCTTTATTGCATTCAAATCCATCAGAATTGTTAACCGACTTCCATGAAATAAAGCCTAGTTTCTCATGCCAATCAATAACTTTAATTGTCCAAATGTAATCAGCAGAATTTGCATTATACCTATTCTGCAACCATTCTTTTTTTTCAATTACAGCAAAAGCAAATTCGCTTGAGTTGCAATATGCTTCTGCCCATTCCACAGAGGTAAATGCCCTTGACATAATTACGTCCAGATGAATATCTTTTGCAAACGCATTGATATTCTGTAATACATAGTCAAGACCAGCATTTGTCGAAATATATTCCCAGTTCCATTTTCTCTCAGGGAATTTTGCTATTATCGAATTATACTTAGATATGTATTTCTCTGTTACAGAGTACATATCGTATGGAATAAAATTTATGGTTTCAAGTACAAACTCATCATCAAGTCTTTCCAAAATAGATTCCCAATCCCAGTCTACACCTTCATGGAGCTTAGGGATGACAATGAGACGCTTGACGAAATCAATACTTCTGTTTGCCGACAGACTTTCAAAATCCCAAGGATATCTAGTAGCGGTCTCAACGATGAAATCATCATCATAGCGTGATGACAGAGCTATCCAGTCCAAGGAATCTGTGTAATTCTCCAGATACAGTTTAAGGGCATCTGTTGGGGAAACAACAGATATGGTATTCCAATGGGAACCATTTGCCTGTTTCGCAATTTCAGCAAATAGTTCTTGGTCTTTCCAGTTCAGATGCTCGCTTTCAAGGAAGTCATTAAGATTCCATACGTCTATGTATGGCATCATTGAAACATAGTTCAATTCTTTATGACTTTCTCTAACAAGATGCAAATATTCACCGATATGGATTTTCTGGTTAATGTAATCATTATTGCATTCTTGATGCATAAGAAGATTAGTCGCTTCAGAAAATTCATTGTTGTAGAAAACAAACGGATATTTAGCATTCTCATATTCATACAGTCTAAAATCAACATGAATCTCACTCATTCGAGACTCTATTAATTCTTCTGCACGGCAGATATTTACGTCTGCACTGCATTGAAGTGAAAGACGTGCTATGAGCTCAGAGGAGGTATCATAGAGTTCTTCCTCAATACCATCATGGTTAAAATCGTCGTATGGGAGGTCAGATTTTCCCTGTATGGAGGATGTTACTCCAAGTGCATCACGGAATGGGAACATCTTGTATTCTGAGGACTCTTTCTGTGCGATGTCAAAACATTGCATCAAAGCCATAACACCACGATGGAAAGAGTGTTTAACACCTTTCTTCAGTGCCAATTTACCGAGAGGTGACAACGATACCTCTTTTTCAGATATATTTATCAGCCCGAAAGTAGTCAGTTGGGAGAGGATGCCATTAAATATGTCCTTTTCTCCCTGGTCTGCATATCTTTTAGGAGTAGAATCAAAATCGTCTTCTACATTGAATCCTAAGATGCGTGCAAGCTGATTTTCATACAACTTTCCATTGTATTGCAATGTAAGCAGTATAACTTTATCCAGTTTTGACAGTTCGTATGTTATATAGTAGACCACACTGCATATGGTCTTACTTAATCTCCACTCTCTGAACTTGTCGTCAGATGGGCATGAAGAGTATATGAGATTTCCTTCTTGCAGAATCTTATTATAGTCCATATTCACTTGCGGTTATTATTTTTCCATATTTGTTGTTAGGGTCAGCAATAGTCTGATATACATTTTCATATATATCCTTGGTTCTGAATAATTTGCTATCTCCAACAATTATAAGCAATCTTTTCGCACGTGAAAGTGCGACATTCAAACGGTTAGGGGATTGAGCAAAACCTAAGTCTTCCTGTTTGGGGAATCCATCCACTGGATAACGTTCAAAATTAGGTTTCTGATTTTTTCCATTCTGTATGCAATGGCTTCTCACCATTGATACAATAATAATGTTCCTCTCCATACCTTGGAATCTATCCACCGTACTAACTCTGACAGGAATTTGCGAGCTGTCAAATTCTCTTGTCATATCTTTTAACAGGCGTAGCTGTTTGCCGTAGAAAGAAATGAGACCAATCTGTTTATCTTCAACACTATCCCAACTATCTACGTAGTTATGAAATGATTCAGATTCGTTGAAATCTGTCAGCAACTTCTTTATGATTGCAACTTCTCCATAATTCACACGAGATGTACCATCAAGCATCTCTGGACTTGACGAATCAATCCATAAAACGTGGGTCTCAGGATTGATTGGACCAGCAGTGATGCCATGGTATCTTGATGCGCCATTATTAATATAGTCAGGGTCATCGACACCTAAATCAATAGGGGTAGTAAGACCACATTCCAAGCCACCTTCATCTTTGTAGAATTGTTTAATAACGTCATTGATAGCCGGATGCATACGAAATTGATAGTTGAAAACACCCTTCAGGTTGTCGTCAATCTGGGTGAACAAACGTTCGAAGTGGCTGATTTCAAGAGTTTTGAAATTCTTAAGAACGTAGCTCCTTAGTTCTTTCATCTTCTGACGTTCATCATCGTTCTTCTCTCTCTTGATAAGATAATCAAATGAGTTGATGAACGATTCTCTTGAAAGCATAGGAGGTAACTGCCTATGGTCGCCAATTATCACATTCTTCTTACCGTATATTAACGGCAGAGACAATTCAGCAGGAGTTGCTTTACTTGACTCATCCTGAATTACCATATCAAAATATATTTTGGGGTTATATACACCCTCCTTGTCGGCGAAGATCTGTCTATATATGCGATAAAATTTGGTAGGGACAAAGCTGTTTCTCTTACCAGTATTCTCGATAGATTCAGACATAATAATGTTTTTTTGACCAATAGAACTACATGTAGCACCGATAACGTTGCAGTTCTTAATATAGTTGTCAAAAAACAAGTTCTTCAGCTCTGAAGTTGGATTTTCCAGCAAATCCTTCCAAAGCTCTTGAGCTACAGAAGGCATTTTATCGGAATCCAATCGACGACCGATATTTTCCATCCAGTTTAGAAGTATCAGTTTTTCTGGAGCTTCATAAATGGAATCCATATCAGTGTAAACGTCATTTTCCTCATCGTCATCATCATCGTTGATTGAAGCATTTTTCTTCTTTGCATTCCAATCTTCGCCTTTTGCCCAACGGTACATAGCAGAATATGAGAATTGCAGACCTTCTGTTTCAAGACGGGACTCATCACCAATACGAATAGGTTTAATGAGATTATGATATGGATTTACCACACGGTCAATCGCGTTATCCACGGCAAGGTTTGTTTCTGATGTAAGAAGTATTCTTTTATCAGGATATTTTCTTGTATGCTGCCAAATCAATTCTGCGATGGCAGTAGATTTTCCAGTTCCCGGAGGTCCTTGGATAAGGGCGAGGTCAGGAGCCAACAATGCTTTTGCTATTGCTGTCTTCTGCGGTTGATTTTTGTCTATCTTGCCATTTAGGATATGCTTGCTTATTTCCTGTTCTTCCAGTCTTATTGATTCTTCAAAATCTTTGATTCCTCCTGCTTTTGAGGCATCAAAGATAAAATCACCTAAAGAAACATTTTCAACATCTCGTCCTTGGACGATTCTATTCAATGATTCTTTAAGACGGGCAAGCTTTTCAAGATCACCAGACAAATCAGGTGTAATAGAAGACACCTGGGTTTCTTCTATCAACTGTTTTGTGACCTCATAATTATCACCCGATATATCAATAACGATTTCAGGATAGTTGGAAATTCGAATCAGCTTACCGATTGGTAAATCACCAATAGAGAAATCTGCGCCTTTCAATTCCCTTATAGCATCGACTCTTTCCTCATCATGGCTCTTCTTGTCGTAATAGTATAATAACTTGACGTAGCCTGCAGGTATGTCGTTGATTATACACTTGTAGCGGTTTGCGTCAAATGAATTGAGCTTATTTTGAAGTTGTGGTCTGAATGCTATAAGTTCTTCAAGATTGTCAAATTCCCTAAAGAACGAAAGTTCGGTACCTTTCTTTACTAGTTCCACATTAAGCTTATCAAATGAATCATGCAGTTCTTCCATGATGTTTGTAAGCTCCGCTTTTTTGTACTTAATATCAAAGTTGCATTTATGACCCTTCTTGAATAGACTAAAGTCTATGAATCCGTATTCTCTACTGAGTTGGGTAAGAATCTCTGGCAAGCTATTTTCTTTCCACTTGAAGTCAATACCAATTGAAGAGCCATTCTTCTCAATACCGACTTTCCCTTTAAGTTCGGTATGTATCTGATCATTGAAACGGTCTAATTCCTCTGTAGTTGCCCAGTTTCTGTTTTCTTTGTACTTATAGAAGAAACGAGGGATAACTCTATAATTCCCCTTTCCAAATATCCGGTTTATGATTTGGCAGTCCAAAGTGTACTCGAAGTGTATATCTGTAGTATCTTGACTGTTAAAAGCTAAGGAGTCGGTATATATTGGGGGCTCCTCCTGACTTTCATCTAAAACGTCGATATCATCATCTTCAAAGATGTCGGTAACCGAAAGCTTCACATTCTTCCGGAATAGAATCGTACCTTGTTCAGATATAGGAAGTCCAAACTTGTTCTTCTTCCAGTCATATTGACCAATGGCGGATTTGTCTATCTTAAACTCATATTCCAGTTTGCACATTCTAAGCTCGAACAATTCTTCCAACTGAGTGAGCGTATCCTTGTTAAAGAAGCCTCCTTCGACAACAAGCTGCTTGTTTATTGAAACTCCGCCTAATAATTGAGAGGTATCTTTAAATACTTCGATATTCTTGAAATTATGATTTGGACACACTCTTTCCAAGTAGTACAATATACTTGGATATGTCTGTATAATAGCAGATGCTTCATCAGGAAGTGAAACCTGTAAATTCTGGAAATCTTCATTGTCTTTAAGACGTTGAAGTTCGTTGATTGAAATTTGCAAACGTCGCTTCTTATCAAAATCGTATTCGATTTCTAGTTTATCAAGTAATTCTCTGACACCGGTAAACTGAGCTTTGCTATCAGTTATCTTGCCGTCAATTACTGGATAATAAGAGAAAGAAATATATTCCTTGTTTGCCTGTGTGCTGATTCTGGATTTCTCGCGCTCATCTAATTTGCTCCAGTTTTTATACGGAGCAAAAACATAGCCATCATCAAAATGGCAATCCTGATCAGAGATGCCAAGAGAATCCATAATTCTCGACTTCAGGAAATCTGTATTGTCCGAAGTGTCTATTCTGACATGAAGTTTTTCGTTGACGATGGTTGTCAATGAAGGGACAATACTGATAGGTTCAGTTCTTTGACGTAATATGTGTTCTTGAACTTCTGTGTGCTTCTGCCAAATATCTTTTAGCAAAGTCTTGTCCGTTGACCTTTTCTGCAGATTCTCAGAAACAACCTCTTTATGACTGACAACTACGTTCTTGTATTCAGTATTGATTTTGATAACTTTTACATCGAGAGTCTTCCCGATATAGCTATCATAGTCAAACACCTTAACGATGTCTATCTGGGAACCGGGAAGGAATGCCTCCATACCCAATGCGTCCACAATCAGACCGCCTTTTGTGCGGCTTTTTACATAGACTTTAATGGTCTCGTTGCTATTGTATACTTCATTTATCTTATCCCATGCTTTGCTTAATCTCGCCTTTCTATGTGAGACCACAAACTGTCCATGGTTATTTCCATTTTCCTCAATATAGACATCAATTTGATCACCAACCTTTAAGTCTGGATTATATTTTAACTCACTTGCAGGAATAATTGCGTTTATCTTATGACCTAGATTTACGACAATCTCCCTTCTATTAAGAGAAATAACTATCGCACTAACTATATCATGTTTATGAAAAGAAGAAGAGGATGAAGAATCTTCTGATGATTCCTCTGTCAAAGACTCTTCAAATTGCTCCCAATCATAATCTTCGAGTGGGGATATTTTAGTGATATCTGAAGACGAACTGTTGTTTATTGGTACAATTGGTTTAGGACGAGGTATATATTCCTTGTCGCTAAAATGCTTGTAAACAAGAGATGCTTGTTCGTCAGTAAGTTTGAAGTTAGGGCTAAGCTCTATTTCAAAGCCCTTGCTTGATAAGAATTCACTTATTGTTTGGAATCCTATATTAAGCTCTCTACATACTTTATTTAATCTAACAGACATATTATGACTTAAGATTTAGAAGTGAGGTATTCATTAACAGACATGATCGTATAACCCGCTGCAACCAAAGTCTTTTCGCTATTTTGGTCGTAAGGGTAAAATACAATCTTTTCTGATTCGATGCACAACTCTGCTTCTGCTATGACATTGTCATTCTCATCTACAAGTGAGAATCCACCGTCTTTTGAGAATGGAATTGAGTGTGCTTCGAGATATTTTAGTACAGGATGTACCGATTCGTCATAGAGGAGATAGTAATCTACCTCTTGATTATTGTTAGCACTGTTGGTTTCTTTGATGTGTAACTTTTCAATACATTCTTTTCTGAAGAAACAAAGGAATTGCTCAGGCAACATGACATTTTTCAACGCAATACATCCTTTAAAGAAAGGAGCGACATCTTCTACATTGAAACCAGCATGGCCACATCCAATAGGTGTAACAAGAAATGTTTTATCTCTATTATTACGTGCGAATTGTTCAAATTGTAATATAGCTTTTCCAAGTATGTGAATATCGACCCCCATTGTTGGTAGCGCATAACACATTCCTGTTGGACCATTTGTAATGCCAACCTGAGCTCCAAAACTTTTTGCAGCTAGTCCTGCAGCACCATGTTTTTGCGAACCATATTTATTCGTCCCAAAAACAAATATTTGGTTGTTTCTAAGACTAACAATTTTACTAGGGGTGCAATGGTCGTATCCTTTTAAAACGTCGTATAATAGATTATAGTATGCTGCTTCCATTACTAACTTATTTTTTCAAATTGCTAAACTCCTCAAATTCAGTTAATGCTCGGTTCGTATATTTTATAAATACATATTCTGATAGAATCTTGAATGTAATTTGTCTCACCTTGCCATTTTCTTTTTGAATCTCAAGTATTTGGCATTGTGGTATTATGGTGTTTTTATTCTTTATACTGAATTTTTGACCATTAAAAACTATTTGTTCCAATGAAGATTGAGTTAAAGCAAGGCTATATTTCGTTTCTCCAACTTTAATTTCATCCCATACGCCTTCTTGTTCTTGTCCCACTTCCACTGTACATTCTTGACCAAGCATATTCTCTCTAAGGTTATGCTCATGATGTGAATGAATTAACAATTCACTTATTTGAAAATTATCCTCAGAGTAAGTTTCGATGGTTTCAAATTCAACGTTATACAAGTCCTCTATGTCACTTGTGTTTTCGTAGTATTTCTTTATTTTTTTGAACTGTTTTAGTTCATGAAGATTCGTTTTCGGAAATCGGATAGGAACCTTGTCAAATGCTTTTATGATAAATTCCTCCTGGCTCCATAGAGCAATGACAAAATCCATCCATTTAATAGCTTCTTGGAGGTTTTTACAATTCTCCTTTAAATTGACATTGCAAGTGCAATTCAGAACCTTATTTGGCAAGAAGGAGAAAACTAACTTGAAGGTATATGGTTCAGTTTCCAGTAAAAAACATACTTGCTCCTTGTTAGGATTATATCTTTGAAATTTTATCTTCTCCTTGAACTTTATGCTAGGTATTGTAATGATTGTCTTTATTGTCTCCACGGTAGGAGAGATGAATAGATTTTTACAATCATCATAATTAGCAATAGTAAGGCCGTTAATGCTTATATTTAACTCCTTCATCATATCCCGAGTTATCATATATGCAGGGATATGTGTTCTTGGTAAAAATGAATTGTATAATGTGGTATCTTGACTCATTATGGTTTCTGCTACTTCCTTTGATAGTCCGGAAACATTAATCTTCACATCTGTTTTTTCAGTAGAGTCAAATCTAATAATCTTATTTTCTTTTTGACCTTCTTCTACTATTGGCTGCAAAAAGTGCTGATTACTATATCGTCTAAAAGTATCCAAGCATATATACTTTCTTTGATAATCCGATTTTATCTTCTTGTTTAATGTTTCAAATAAGACAGGAAATAAGTCCTCTGCTTTAGCATTAAAGTATTTAATTTTCGTTTTTGCTAATCTTTTAATCTTATGATGGTAAAGTCCTGGAGCAATGAGAAAATATTTTCTTGTATCAACTTTAACCTGCTTGCGTATCTCTTGAATTAGCGTAAAGATATTACTATCTTCAAGGCTATAACCTATAAACAACATATCATTTGTTAGTATATGACTCTGTATATACTTCCAAAGAAGAGGTTCGTTGTTACTGCTAAAGAAGTTAGTGTAATCTTGTTTAGTTAGTATTATATTGTCTTTTTTCGTAAAATCACCATGTATCTTATATACGATTGTCTTATCTTTTGGCAAATTAACACAATCATCAGTTGTCCTAACCACATAACAACTATCTGGACCAAAAGTGTCTTCAATTAATGTGTCATAGTTTGTGGTTATAATATGTCGTATATGTGGTATTTTAGTTAAACATGTGTGATCCGAAGTATCAGTCGGCATAAATTTGAAGATTTCCTCTAACTTGTTTATCAATGATTCTCGACCATAAATCTGTTCATACTCTTCAGAAATCAAGTCTAAATGGGTCTCATCTCGAAAATCATCTTTTATGTCAACAGGCATAGACTCTTTCAAGGATGTCACAATAGCATTAGCCATTGGGGCTCCAGCTTTACGAGAAAAGCCAGACCCCAAAAACAATGTTACTTGTTCTTTTCTTATACTATCTATCAGTTCTTTAAAATCTGCCATATTTTACTTGTTAAATATCTTTTCAAAATGTGCCCATGCTGTACGATAGTCAGCAATACGATCGCACTTGGTATATGGTGCAACGAAAGTTTGTTTCTGTCCACCGTAGAGTTCGCTTTTGTCAGAATCGATAGTATGAGTATAAGTTGGAGTTGTGCCTTGATAGCCGATGAAATTACCATGTTCATCGGAAATAGCTTCTCCTCGAATATCTTCCCAGCCTAAAATACCTGATCTTGGCGTTCCTTTACGATCAAGACCTACACCAGTCAGTCCTTTTGAGCATGTAAAAACAATTTGTCCGTTAACATCATACCATGTGTCCTGTTCATTTTGTTGCAATACTGGGAACTGAATTTTGTACATCATGATTAGTTCATCAAGAGTAAGCCCAAGAGCCATTGCTGCAACCACGTCAATCTCTACAAGTGCCTGACGACGCGCGAAGTAATTACGCAATGGAATGTCGTGATTCCATTGCTCTGTAAGAGTATCCCATGGTGCGAGACGTGGGTCATTTATACTCCAGGTCTCTTCTCTATATGCGGGATTCCATACTTCTTGCCAAAGTTCAGCATAACGATTTGTAACACAATTAAGACGGAGGCATCTTGAGCGAAGTGCAGAATTGTATTTCTTATCAACTCCGAGTGGGAATCCCTGCATACGAATTGAAGTCAAATTTTGTGCAGCAATCGTTTTCATAAAGAAATCCATTGGTAATGATGCGCAAAGCGCAGCCATATCCACGGTGTTATCTCCGCTGCTGAAGGCAGCGGAGATAACACCGTTGATATGTGCTGTCCTGCGCGGCAGGACAGCACATATCAACGACCGTTCACCTGAAAGGTTTATCATTTTGCGAAATCCTACCTTATAATAATCAATCCAGTTATCATATATTGCATTACCTATATTATCTTGTCCGATATAAAATCCTTGAACTTGCTTCGTATATTCAGACAATGGCATAATAGGCCTATAATTGGATCTAGCCATATATTCTTCGGGAATGTATGTTAGGTCTATGGTGTCATAATCAGCTTTTGTATTACAAGTTGATTTTGGCGTTTTATAACAAGGATTACCGACATATATCTGAGGTCCATTATACACCATTTCATACTTATCAACATCTGGATAGAATGTCTCACGCTTAATAATTCCAGCATTAACAGCTCCTGTTTCATCAAGGTCAACAGTTATGTTAGCATTAAATTCTCCAACGTGTTTCGGGAATGCGGCAAAAGCCTTCAAAATTTCCATTATTTGAGTGGCGTGAATAGAAACAAGTTTGGCGGATTGTGCCTCTGCCCCCTGTTCAAATGTATCAGCCATAACCTTCAATTCTTTTTCTGTGATGTGAACAATACGATCATGATGACCAGCAGTGTTCCACTCTCCATTAATTTTTATTCCTCCGCATATACCATGTCCATTGTGTGCGAAACAAGAATCGATAGTCTGTGGGGTAAAAAGATTATTAATACTATAAAAACTAATATCTTGATATCCACCATAAATACTTGTTCCATATTTTTCTCGATGACCTATTGGAAATAAATTAAAAGCATTTTGATATTGAAAATGATATCTTAAACGTCTGTATAAATCTTTACGTAAAGGCTGACCATTCGGGTCATCGTACACTCCTTCAGGGTGTAGTAATCCCATGTAACCTTTATCAGATAACATTGTAAAGCCATTCTCCAGAACGCATTTATAAAGATTGGTCTGTTGACCTTCCAATAACGGATAGTTGCAATATGCATTCGTAAATGCTGCAGAACCGGCATTTTCTAGTTCTTCATCATTATAGAGTTTTTTGAGTTGAGGTGATGCGGTAAAGAAATTTTCTCGCATAGTTCTGGCTTGAGGTGCAGAAATCTTACGGATAGCTATTTCTGGATATTTTTCTGAGATAATGCCTTGTTCATCAAATTCCAACTTCAGCCATGGTGGGTTACCACAAATAATGTCAAATCCATCGCGTAGCCAGAATACTTCAAGGAACTCCAGCATCGGGTGGAAGAAATGATAACGTTCTGACAGACGAGCTACTATTTTGAATCGCATAGGGTCATCGTCAGCAAAAAGAGAACGGCTTCCACGAGCCTCAGTGAGAAGTTCTTCTTGGGTACGAGCCACAATCTGAGCTTCTTCGTCTGTAATTCGATTAAACTCTGTATCATCTTCAGCTAGCATACCTTTTCCTGTACGCTCCAAGGCCAAACGTGTACGGCGATCTAGTCGGTCATTATCAACAGCCAAAAGAGCTTCGATATCTTTCCAATATTCTTCACGGGTAGGCAGTGATATAGTATCGTCATAACTCCAAAACCAAAGAGCACACCAATAGTCCATCACAAGTTTGAGCTTGCGATAAGCATTGTTGTGACCATAGCGGGTGTCAAACAGTTTTTGTTTTTGAGCATAGCTATCAGCTTGTTCTTTATTTTTAAATAACGATTCTTGCGCTGAATGGTCAATACCATCCCACACCTCCTTACGGTTGTTGGTATATTTCTCAATAGTAAGCTGGTCTATAAAATATTCTTTCAGTAAGATGTCAATCTTTGCTGAAATACGCTGTAGTATCTGAAACTCATGTGCACTAATAGGAGCTGTCCAGTCTTTCAGAATAGTTGTCATGCGTCGGTCTTCATTAGGGTATAGTTTTTTTTGTTCCTTGATGCTGCGTACGCCCAGCATATTGGCATCAGGTAAAAGAAAATGATACACTTCGTTCACCGAACGATTTACACTGTTCTTGAAGAATTTCACCTTATGTGGAGCACATTCCCACCACTTGTTAGGTTTTAATTTGGAACCGTAACGGTCGGATATGCCATAGAACTGGTTCTTGCTATAAACTTTCAGCCAGGCGCCAATCACGGCGTTACCAACTGTAAGCCGATTAGCAAAGAAGGGAGTTTCCATATCCTTATGGATGACGTTAAGCCAAAGAGATAGCTTACCCAACTCGATTGCAGTCGGGTTTAAGTCCACTCCATAAACATTATGAGTTGCAATGTAAGCCTTTACCTTTTGCAATTCATCACGGTAATGGTCTGGGGCAATACGCCAGTTGTGGATTCCTTTTTCCCGTAGCTGACGTTGCTGATGAAGCAGATAGGCTTCAGACAATTGGTTTATTACTTCATTTTGAAAAGCAGCAGCACCCATAGCCGGTTCCAGAATCTTCAGCTCCAGCAATTCAGTAGCATTGCGCTTGTTCTCGCGGACCTCATCGATAATTGACTTCAGTGTGTATTTTACTGTACTGCGGGTAAGCACTTCCGGCGTATAGTAACTGGCCGACTTCTGGCGGTCACGACCATTTAACCGATATACAAACGTTCCCTTGGGTAGGATAATCGGTTCGCCCTCTTGATTACAAAGAACCTCTGAGATGTCAAAATCGCTCATGCGGCTATAAGGAACAAGGAATGTTCCATCCTGTGGCTCATTAGCCTTGTGTACTTCAATATAATCTTCTTCTGCATAGAAACCACGATAAGCAAGCAGGCTCTCGTACACACTTCCTAATTGGTTTACACCTAAGTTTGCATAACTGATTCGGCCACAATAATTCTTTTTCTTTGACAGGGAGAGCGCACGGATTATCTCCTGCCATTTGATATTTCTGATTTTTACATCTCCCAAATGATGTAGATTCTTATCGTTAAATAGAGGAGAATCAATGGGACGTACTCGGAAGCTTTTATTGTTCGATGGTGACAGATCAACATGATGACCTTTTGCAAGCAAAGAGAACAGATGGTGTATACTATCATCAAAGAAATAACCATCGCGACTGGACTGAGAGTTAAGGCGCATCATTTCGAGGTCTCTTAATGATTCAAGAGAATATCCCTGCTTATACACCTCATCTCCAGTAGGCAGAATTTCCAGTTCTTCACGACTTTCTGCATAGAAAAGGAAAAGCAAACGATAGACAATGGTCAGACAGTCGTCTTTAACTTCTGCCTCAAAATCATCGTCGGTTTCATCATAAGAATCTGTTTCCTGAATATATTTACCGAAAGGTTTGTTTGCCACATGATGCATATAGTAGAGTGCTTCGTTTGCTAAGGTCTCAACGGCAAAGATTACCCCTTCCTTTAGGTCCTTGGTTACCTCGTAAGCATTCTTATAGCTTTCTTCAATAAGTGTATCCATCAAAACCGTCTGACCATACGCCGCAAGTGTCTCTTTGCAGCACAGCAGATGGAAGAGGGCATAGTAAAGTCGATAGTTCTTTATTTGAGCTTGAAAATATAGTTCGTCAAGGGAGAGCTGTAGATATGAACCTCTGGCCCATTTTTCCTGGTCGAAAAGGAAAACCGTATTACCTGCCAGCATCAGAATATAGTGAGGACGACGATCTTCCGGCATCAGGAAAATCTGTGTAATTGCTTTGTTGATAATGGCTGGAGAAAAACGATACTTCTCACGATCAAGGAATCGGGACGGAATTACTTGTCTCCATTGTCCTGTATAATATCGTTGCTCGTTAGAAGCACGTTCATCTTCATATTGTTGTTTGAACAGACCGTCCGGTTCTGTATCGTTGACCGTTATCAAGTTTTGCATCTCCATGATAAGCATGGAAATTTGGTCACCGCTGCGAATAATGTGGCGCACAGGGATAATTTCTGTAGGTGCGTCAGGACCTCCCTCTTTCACGACGTAAGGTTCTTGATAGGCATTCTCTGTATCGTAACCAAGCTTTTTCAAAAGCATGGTATGCCAGTCATGTGTATGCTTAATTTCATCTTCTTTACGGGCGTGCGCATTGATAATGAAATTTTTGTATTCTTCGTATTCTCCACGTATCTGTACATAAGGACTACACAACGCTTTCATATCATCAGCACTGTATCCTGCACAACTTTGTACTTTGTTTATAAAATCATCAGTGAAATAACCTGAGGGGAAGTAGTCTCCCACGTTCTGTATAAACCTGTATGTTATATTATCTGCCATAACTATCAAAGATTATGAAATACGGCCAAAAGGCGCATATATGGTTCTGCATTATCAAGAGAGAACAGGTCCTGATAAAATTGACTTGATTGGTCGGTAATTTTATGAATCTCTTCTTGCTCTTTTTTGTATAAATTCTGACGTGTCAGGGTGACATCCTCATCCGGGAAAAGTGTGTTGGCGGTATTAGCCCAAAGTTTTAGTTTCTCTTTATATGCATTGAGTTGTTTCTCCATTTCATCACCAACTTTGGCTTGAGCATCGTACATATACTTCACTAATCCTTCATCTATTGCATTCTTTAGATTTGACTCAATCACTTTTATGTCTTCATCAGTCGAGCCCTGCATGAATTGTGTCAGTATAGGATACTTTTGAGTAAAGTCATAGAGTGATGAGGGACGTTCACGCAAAGCTCCTTCTTTATCTAACGGAACAATAAAGAATTTGCTCACTAAATTCTGCCCCAATCCGTTTCCATGACTTCCATAGAACAGATAATAACTCATCCCTTGTGGCAGAGTTGTACTGCGCACACACATGGCCTGTGTCTTCGGGAGCGATGCTGTAAATTTTGTTAGCAAATAATTGATAATAGGGTGAATGTCATACAGTGGTAAGAATTTACTCCACTCACTTGTGGTGCTCTTTCGTGACTCAGCAATACTTTTATTCAGCCATGCTTTATCCATTGTTAAACGGAATATATTATCACGAGGAAAAGCTTCTTTAGGTATGTCGTAAAGTACATCTCTTAACTCCTCGTTGTTTTTCACTTCAACATAAGGAACAGTTGCATCCTCATGAAGCACAACATCACCGTGATGTATGCTACCAACAGCCTCAAGCTCTGCAAACAAGTCTTTATAGTAACTTAAATCATCGGGATATAAAGAGAATCTTCTTTCGTAAATATTACTTGACAAACGTTCTGTTGCAGGAGTCGTAACTACAGCATCGGCTTTCTTAAAACCGCCACGGGCACGGCGACGAGTTGCAGAAGGTTCAAGAACTTCTGTATCACCCGTCATGATAGCTTTCTTAATTTCTTCTTCTTCCTTCTGAACATTATAAAGTTCCATTACACTCATAGCATCCCCCAGTGTATCGTGAACTTCTTGTTCTTTCGCTCTGAGTTTGTCTATAATCGTGAAATCAGAACGTAAATCTGTATTATCACTTTGGGCAACCATATAGTAGATGACAGGTGTTTGTTTCTGGCCATATCTGTCAATACGGCCATTACGCTGCTCCAATGTTATTAAACTCCAAGGAATGTCATAGTTGAACATGATATGACAGAAATAGTGGAGGTTGACACCTTGTGAGCCGCTGTCGCTCGAGATAAAGACTTTTACCTTGCTGTCTTCTTTTGCAAAGTCGCTCACCATTTCCTCTTGTTCGGTATCTGAAAGTGAACCATCGAAACGTACTACTTGTTCGGCAGTCAGTTTAAACTCACTGCAAATGCGTTTTTGCAGATACTCCATGGTTGCAATACGTTCTGTGAAAATAACAATTCGTTCCTTGGGGTTTGCTTTCCACAATTCTGCTAACTTAGCTTTAAAAGCATCGTATCGGCTATCTTCTTTTCTATCGACCAATGATCTTACCTGCTCAGCCAATTGCATGAGTTCGTCACTGTCATCTTTTTTTGAACGTTCCTCCAAGGTTCTGAGTGCAGCGACAGGAGAGGATAGATAACTCTTAAACACGGTTAAGGCAAACAATGCATCATTCCTCTGCTCGTCATGCAGTGAACGGAAACGTGTATGCTGGAGGCTTAAAATGTCTTCTTCCTCTGAAGTGAGTTGTACGGGAATACTCTTTACTTCACGGGTTTGAAACTGACTACGGATACGTTCATCGGATATATCATGTTTGAAGCGACGAACATAATAAGGTTGTATGTCTTCCTTGGTGTATTCTCCGTTCCTTGGTATGGATATAGGTTCAAGCATACGCATCAGGTTGGCAAATGACTCGGCATTTCCATTGTGAGGCGTAGCTGAAGTAAGTATCATTGAATCGCACTTCTGTGCCAGGAACTGAGCAAGGTCTCCACGAAGACTACTATCGTTTGCCACTTTATGGCATTCATCAATCACAATGATATCCCAATGGGTTTTCTCTAACCATGCGCGGAAACGTCCATTGTTTTTAAGTGTATCAATGGAGATGATGGTCTTATCGTAGTAGTCAAACGGATTTTTGTTAAGAGGAATTTCGTTTTGAATTTTTGCGACGCCAATACTGTCAAGACGCACTAAAGGTATAGCAAAACGATTCCAGATTTCTTCCTGGAATTGTGCCAATATACTTTTCAAGGCACAGACCAGAATCCTTTTGCCACGCCCACGGCGAATCATTTCTGCCAAGAATATACCTACCTCTATAGTTTTACCTAAACCTACACCATCTGCAATCAGAAGACGTGGACGAGGTAATTCAAATGCTTTAAGAGTAGGTGTCATCTGATAATCTGCGATATCAAAGGCACCTCCTTGTGCAATAGTTATTTTCTTTGAGAAGTATGCATTACTACGTAAAGCTGATTCTATCAATAAACGGGTCTTTCGCCAACGTGGGTCATTATCACTTACAATTTGGGCATTGGCGGGATTAACAATCTCAATGTTGTCGTCTAAATCAGTATCGAATATGAAACTATGATTTCGTACTAATTCGCTAAGACCTTTCACATGCAACAAATGACCGCCATTATAATTGCGGTCTACATTGGTTATTAGGAAATCCTCACCACGCACTGTAATGCGCTGTCCAGGAGAATAATTTATCATATAGCTATTTCTATCTTGATGGAATTAATAATTCTCTGACATCTACTTCAAGTAGGTCAGCAATTTTACGAAGTGTCTCAAGTGAAGGTTGAGAGGTGTTACTGTTCCATTTGGAGATTGTAGCAGCATCTTTACCTAATTCTTGAGCTAACCACTTAGCAGTTCTTTTCTTTTCTACAAGAACCACTTTTAGCCGATTCAGTTCTTTATTCTGTTCCATCTTAAATCATTTCTATGAGGAAAATACATTGGCAACAGTTTACAACGCTGTTTTGTATGTGATTTTCCATATGTTTATGTTTTTATTACTTCAATAATGCAAATCTAATAAAATTTGTCGAGATAACGTCCAAAATCTACGAGTAATATGCAAATGGATTTGCGAATTAATCCAATTATATTGTACTATATATTAAAAAAGCATTATATCTTTCTGTTTTATTCGTATTAAACTCTGATTATCCAAATAAGTCCATCTATAATGTATATTTGCGGATTCTATAAATAAACAATTAAATTGTATAGAATTTTTACAACAAATCGATTACTCTCTATAGATTAGTATTATTGTAGTAAATGTCACATTATCAGTGTTTTATAAATATTGAATATTTTGCTTGTAAATGATAGTAAAATTTAGTAAAAATACCGAGGCGTTTTGATTAAAATGTCTCGGTATTTTATCTTGAAATATAGCAAGATAAAATCTTGTAAAAAATATTACTGCTTGGTGCTCGTTGTTCTTTATAATTCTTTTTATAAGAAACTGAGGTTAGAAGCTAATACGTAATTTTAGTCTGTAAGACCATATGCTCAATGTCTTTATTAGAGGGTATAGCATACTGAATATACTTGGCCATTTTTATTTCTTGTCTTTATCAGAACTAATATTCCTCATAACAATTTCATGGCTCTCCTTTAACTCATTATACCTTTGATGTAAATCCATATAAAGAAAATTTCCTAATACCCAAAATATACAAGTAATAATAATCAACATTATACAGAGAAATCTATTATTATTGATATTACCTATATTATCTTTGGATATCTTCTGTATGTCATTTTCGATTCCGCAAAGCCTTACATTTATGGCATCTATCTTCTTATCGATTTGAATAATAGGGGAGAGTTTGGGCAATAACACATTATTAACCAGTTTGGTTTCCCTTTCAATTGCAAAATCAATAGTATTCTTACATCTTCTACTGACTTCATCTGCATAGTTTTCTCTATTTTTTATATGGGCATTTATAGTGTCGTTTACAGCATTGACAATCGTTTCCTTCAACATGGAATTTAATTCTTGATTGTTCTCTGATTGCTGGGGCTGTTGAATACTCAAATGCTGAATGTCTGTCCGTATGGCCTTTATTTCATCTTTAAGCTCATTGTATATGGATAGGAGAGCGGCTCCTTCTATTTCTTTTTTGATCATCTTCTTCTACTTCTAATATGTTCACGATTTTTCCTTTTTCTTTCATCATCATCCAACTGGTTACTGTTTCCTCCACCACCTCCTGAAGAAATTACCGCATTAGGCTGAAAGAGTACATCTGCAACAGCATTTATGATAGAATTGCCAGTAGGAGGGGTAACTTCATTTTCATATATTTCCTCATGTTCTGTTGGTGTGACTGTATCCTTTTCTTGTTCCTGAATTTTGTCTTGCTGGGTATTTCCTAAGCAGTTCGATGTATCCAGACTGTTCTCATATTTGTTTAGCATATTAGCTATTTTAAAATAACTCAGACTACGGTCTATCCTGGAACCACTGAATGTATATTCGCCACGTGAAAAGACTATACCACATGGCTTACCTTTGCTGTCTGTTCTTATGGTAAAATGAATTTTGTCTCTGCTCAGCTTCTTTTTAAACTCGTTCCAATTATTACTTTTCTCTAAAGCCTTGCGTATGGTAAACATCATTTCATACTTATGCTTGTCTTTGCCACGAAGCCTGTCATACTTGACATTCTCTTTACCTTTCGGCATATACAAGCCATATTTTATTGTCAGTTCCCTGCATACCTTGTTGTTTCTTATGCGGTCATTGCTGTCGCTTATGGTTTTACCGTCATTGTCCACACGGTTTATTACAAGATGTATATGAGGATGTTCTCTGTCGTAATGCCTTACAACAATATATTGTGTGTTTTTGATATTCATCTTTTCCATATATTCTCCGGCAATCTTTACCATAAGGTCGTCAGTCAATTTTCCGGAGTCTTGCTTTGAAAAGCTCAATGATATATGATAGACCGGAGTTCTGATCCTTGTATTTAAACCTGCCTGACAACTGAAACTTTCAGCTATATGCTGTTTGCTGTCTGAACGTACACCTTCGGTAGCAAGCAGCTTGGATTTATTGTTGCCTTTCATCGTATAATTTACAATCTTACCGAAGTCATTCCTTTTCATAATCTTTCCCATCATGTCTTTATCAGTTTAATGATTTTGTCTATTTCATCAGCCAGTTCTGATACGGATTCTGACACTGAAACATATCCGAAAGTATTTGCGTTTTTTGCAAGCTGGTTTAGGTTGTTTGCCATGCCTGAAAGACTCCTTATCAGTTTTACATCTTCAGGTGTAAGACGTGCTGTTATATTTCCGTTTATGGCCGTATTTCTTATATACTCACCTAATGTAACACCGGCTGTCATGGCCTTACCGTTTATGATATGCCTCTCCAATACGGTACATTTGAATGATAATATCTCTGTACGTTTTTCCATTTTGTCCAGAGGAGGTCTGCCACCGATAGCCTTATTTTTGTTGTTGCTTTTTTGTTCCATTTTGTTGATTATTTTTTTCGGTTTATAATTGATTCCTGTTGGGTACTTCCCGGATGGATTCAGAGGTTTTGGTATTACCAAAACATAAACTTGCCAACCGAAAAAACTACATTCCTTTTGTCATTCCGTTTTTTCCTGAATATTGTTGGATATGGGTAACGTAGTTTTATTGAGTACCGAAACCTGACAGCTCCAGGTCGAAAGTCTCGATCAAAAGTTTTAGGGCAGGATTCTTTCTTGTCATGGATTGGAGAACGGCTTCACCTGATTTTACCCTTATAAGATAGTCGGCAATGTCGTATCCGTTCACCCTTTCAACATCATTTGCATTTTCTTCAAGATACTCGGAAATCTCAGTACGGATGTTTCTTTTTCTCATCTGCATACACTTTTCTTTCCATTCCTGTGTCATTCCGATATCAGGGAACAGAACAATATTCCGGCCTTTTAGTACGTCAAAATTCTGCTCGTTGAAGCATCCGTTTTTACCGCCCGTTGCAAGCCAGATATATTCCGGTATATAGAATGAAGCAATGATAGCGGTCTTTTCGCTTTCCACTATGGCAACGGGTTTTCTGCTGTTGTATAATAGATGTTCTCCAAAGTAGCATTGTTGTAAGTGGAATTCCGGTATATCAAGCTCTGTATGTACCCATGAAACATGGGCATATGGTTCTTTTATACGTTTTCCTGTCTCTGCATTATACTGCATGATTTTCCCGGTTCTTATTTTTCCGGATATGTCTGTTTGCCAGAATACCGTAGCATTTTCCCATTTCCTGGCGGTACCTACATGGTAAGTCTTCATCAGACGCAGTGCTGACTCATATCCCAGATGATTGGCAAGATACAGAAACAGGTTATTCTGTTCATAGCATTTCATTGTCTGCTGCATAATTTCATCTGGTATAAAAGATGTGTCGGTAAGCCGGCGTACAGGAGGGAGTCTTGGATGACATACAACAGGGTTCTTGTCTTTTACAACAGGGAATGATTTATTGTACTCTTTACATTCCGGATGTTCATCAAAATACATTGCAGGAGTATAGTGATAACCACAATTATTGATTCTGTTACATTTTCCTACATATTCGGGAAAGGAGATAGCCCCTTGGGTATCGATATAACGGGTGAACTCACGATGCTTTCCGCACGAGGGGCAGGTGTATCTGTTCCTCTGGTGCCTGTTGTACGGCTCCAATATAAATCTGAAGTTTTCCATAATTTTCTGTTTTTAGTGATTGACAAAGTGACAAAGTGATAAAGTCAGCCTTAGTTTGTCACTTTATCACTTTGTCATTGTGCTTTTTTATAATTTCCATATTCGTGATAAAGGTAAGTTCCTGTTGCTTTTTTCAGGAAACGGTCATACGTGCTGGTACTCCAGTTCATTGAGACGGCTACTTCCAATCCTTCAGAACGTGTAAACTTATCCGGCAGCTTTTCCAACAGTTCTGTCTGCTTGGGAGTGAGCATCACACCTTCAATCATGGAGCATATCTGCAGGGCAGTATTTTTAAAATAGGATACCAGACGTATGGATTTCAGTACACTGTCAAGATCGATGCAGTTTTTATCACCTTCATTACATACCCATTTGCACAGTTGTATAATCAGACAGAATCTATGAATGTAAGTCTCAAATTTGCTGTATATACTGCGTCTTTTATCCGATTCCTCCATGTTCAACATATCTGCCCATTGATGCTGCCATTCCATAATCTTTCGTCTGGCTCCAGGTTCATATTCCAGTCTTGTAGGATTTATGTTTCCGTGCTCATCATGTTCTATTTTCATCCTGATGAACGATTGTATAATCGTGTTCCATTCATTGAAATGGCTCATGTCAATATCATCATCTTTCCAGTATAGCTTATCCTGAATTTCAGGTATGGCAAAAAGAATACGGTCAAGGAAACCATTATTGCTTTTACTTCCTTTGAATGTATCGATAAGTATTTCCGGCTGGATTGTACCTATCACATTGGAAAACGGAGAGTCAATCATGATATTGTTTGTATTCATTTTGCGGTCGGAAATATACATGTACCCATTGAACAGTGATATGTAGAACTGTTCTTCCGAGCCTTTGTTGTAGCGTGTGAAATTATTGATCCACCCTTGCAGTTCATCCATGTAAAGACAAATGCCGCGCGGATTCTCTGATATAGACTTTGCCATAGCTTCCTGTGTGATATCAGAAACCAGAAATCTGGTGCGCACAGGTTCCTTGGGAAACATATCAAATCCCTGTTCCAGACGTTCCTTTTTACTCAAGCTCATTATTGATTCATACTTTCTGTACTCTTCGTTATATATTTCCTTCTGCTCCTTATCAAATCTGAACAGAGGTTCGAAGGCCGTTTTCAGAGGATGGCTTTTATTAGCACCCGGCCTTCCGACGAGAGCCATATATATGATACACTTGATATCCCATCCCGTTTTGAAATGAAGGATATGTGTATTGCCTATACAAGTGGAAATGGCTGTCATCATGCTGCACGCAGTGTAGTCGATAGGAAATGCCAGGTACTCATACATATTCAGAATGATGTTTCTTATCTTATTGGGGAAAACATCAATAGGAAATGAAGAGTCGTTCATTTTGCCTATCATGCTGACAGCATCATTTATTATACCACTTGGAGTTATTCTACTTTCTCCCATACCTGTTAATCACGGTTTAATACCCTGAAAGACTCAATATGTGCTTCATCAGAGAGTTCATTAATGCATTTCTTCTTGTGCATCTTCATCCATTCGAGAATCTCAGACCGGTAGAAATGAAGTGTATTGCCCTGCTTAGAATGAGGAATACTGTTTTGACAAGTATACCGGTAAATGGTACTCACGCTTTTCTTTATAAGAGAACTTACTTCTTCGATGGATATCTCATCATCTTCCACCGACATGTTATTTTTAGAATTCTGAGCCTGTTCCTCCATCATTTTTATGAGGTGCTCTACAGCCTGCGGCAAGTTATCATGTGTAACTTTGCCAAAAACATTGTTTTCGTTTTTCATCATTTGTAAAAATTTGATTTCTCTGCAAAAGAATGGCAAATGATGGATAAAAAAGCATGTCCTCATGAATTCCTCATGCGGTCCTCATGCTTTCCTCAAACTTTTAACAACTACAATGTAATATACTGTAATTCTGCGTGTTTATACTATGATTTATATGTATCCGGCTGACATAAAAAAAGATTCCCATAAAACTTTAAATTCAGTTTTACAGGAATCTTCAGTAATAAGGATTTTATTTGTTTCTACTGGATTTCTTTCAGATATTCGCTGAAGAAATTGCTTTTTTTCATATTTATGGCCTCAATACGGGAATTGGTTGCCAATCTTGTACTGTTCTTGAATAATACATTGGCAGTGCAGAAAGAAGCTGATATGAACTTCTGGCACCCATTGAAGAAATCGGTTTTCTTTAGGTCTGTTCTACAATAGTGGCACATTATATAGAGGTTATGAATGAAAGCTCCCAAGTCAGTCTTTGACATTCTGTAGATTTCAGAAATCGGGTATTGTATATCTTCCTCTATTGGCATACCTGTAATTTGAGCAAAGGCATACTTTTTAAAATATTCAATTTCATAGGGCTTGAGACAATCGTCCAATTCCGTGCTGATATAATTATAAATAAAAGAAAACAGTTTGCATAATCTTGTAGATCTGTCATCGGCCGGATTATCATTGCCGTTATTCTCTATTGCATCCAGATAATACTGTAATGGCTTCTGGTCATTTACGAGAAGTTCCTCAATCTTTTCGATTTGCTGTTGATGGCGGTTTTCTTGTTCTTTAATTCGTATCAGCAGTTCTTCGGCTACACTTTCATTGTTTGCCTCATTTTTGTATTCTTCCAGCAGTTTTTTCTTGCACCGGTATAAATGTCCGTTTGTCTTGTTATATATCCTCAGATTAACGTAAGTAAGTTCTTTATGTAACCATTCCTGATCATCCTTATGCTCATTCAGCACAAGAATATATTTGTCCAGTTCACTTTGAATCTTCATATCGGAGATTTTCCGCACTATCATAATAATTATCGCTATAAGACTGATAGTGGCCAAAGAGTAGGAGACAACCGAGAGTATGGGACTGTATTTATACACCTTTGCTCCTGAACAGATAACACCAACGACTAATAGCAGAAGTACTGCTATTAGCCAGATATAACCGATATGCAACTTTTTTGCATATTTGGATGGATTGATTTTAGAAATTGCCTTTTTCATATTGTTCCGTGTTTTGACTGATTGTATTAATGCTTAATCGTTTTGCAGCTTGTTCTTTTAATGGGTTCACGACTTTGGTATATCGCATTGTGGTACTTTCCTGTTTATGTCCGAGTACATTCTTGATAGTAATAATATCTGTACCGAGGGCCAGTGACAGGGTAGCGTATGTGTGACGTGTACAATGGAAGTGCAAGTCTTTCTTTATGCCTATGCTTTTGAACCATCTTTTCATCGGATAGGTCAGCATATATGTGGTCAGTCCGTTAAATACGAGTCCTTCACCACGTGGACCGATAACTTCCATGAGATCGTCTCCGATAGGCACGTTTGCCATGTTCTTTGTTTTCTGCATACGTTTAAATACACACCATCCGCCTTTGGGCAATTCCTTGATGTCCTCCCACTTCAAAGCAAGTATGTCACTTCTTCTGAAGCCTGTTATACAGGCGAAAATGATAGCCTTTCGTAATACCGGAATAGGACATTCATTATTTATGATCAGTCCTAATTCATGTTCTGTCAGATAATTGATTTCTGTTTCCTCTTCCGGAATCCTGTCAAGAAAATCATTGATATTCTCTTTGAGCATCCGTTTCTTATAGGCCTCTTTCAACATTCCTCTGAATGTGGAAAAATATCCGGCAGCCGAGTTCTGCTTCAGCTTTTTACTGTCGTCTCTCAGTTTGGCCGTATTCAGCAGATAGGAGCGGAATCTCTGGCAGAGAGCCACATTGATATCTGCAAAAGTACATTTGTTGTTGGTGAAGGCAGCAAAGTGCTGATACACATAAATCCACTTCTTATTGTGCTTGAGTGATTCATTTTTGAAATAATCAAGAAAATCTGTTTTCTCAACAATCTTATCGTAAAAATCGAATTTCTCGTTTATTATCTGCTCCAGTACTCTCAGACGGAATATTTCCATCTTCTGCATAATACTTTTTACATGTTCACGTTCCGCAAATGATTTGGGCTTTTCCGGAAGATGTACATTGAGAAAATAGCGTCGTGTTGTTCTGTTAGTTCCAGGAATGAGAATAGGAGGGTAGAAGTCAAGATATAATGAAACTCTTCCCTTACTTATTTTCTTTTTTCTAAGATATACTTTTGAAATCATGATAATTCGGATTTGATAGGTGATACATTAGCGTTGTTTGTCATAGATTGCCGTTTACTCATGTGCGGCTATGGCAGGCTCATTAACATTATTTATGGCAATGTTTCCTGTACCAAACACCTTTCTGAGTCCTTCAATGCTTATAATGACATTCTTTCCCTTTGTCTTCTTGGGAATGTTGTACCATTTGCATCTGTTGTAGATAGTGTCACGATCTACATTGAACAATGCACAAGCTTCGGGGACGGTTATATATCCGTCCTCTCCAATCCGGGCATTTTTGATTTCATCAACATGTTTCTTGGAATACAAGGTAGTATTCCCGGCCTTTTCCTTTTTCTTGGGAATTTTATACCTTGAGGTAAAGCTGTGTACGGCCTTTACCGTCATCTTGTAGATTTTCTGGATCTGTTCGATTGTGTACCACTCCGTTATTTCTTCAGCTTCCTTATATCCCAACTTTCTGAAATAGCGGTCAATATGTTCCATACTGAACAGCCTCTTTCCTGAAAGAGTGGCTGTAGGAATGTTGTTTTCTTTAGCAATCACATAAAGTCTGCTATAAGAAATCTGGTACTTTTCTTCTATCTCTTTTGCAGAGTAGAAATCAGTAATTGTTTTTGTAGACTTAACAGGTCTCTCTTGCATTGTTTTTACGCTTTTTAAATTCATCATAACCGTTTCAACCTCTTTGCGTTTAACAATAATTCTACTACCAACTTGTGAAAAAGGAATTTCATAAATCCGCATGTAAGTATAAATACTTTTTCTGCTTACCCCCAGATAAATGGCGAGTTGTTTCAGGCTGATAAATTCTCTCGCCTGTATAACTTCCAGTTCATCTACAGCCAGACGGATTCTTTTCTTCTTTTCCTCTTTCACTTCTTTTGTGACTGCATTATAGCGGTCACTTCTAATTAACTCCTTGTAATACTTGTCGTTACAAGCCTTACAACAGAAACGTGTCTTGCAGGTCTTTGCTATGAAAGTCTTCCCGCAAAATTCACAGATTCTTTCAATTCTTACCTTGTTACCCATATTTTACTCTCCAAAACTCGCTGCGAAATAGTGTGTAAAGGTGTGTAATGATGTGTAAATACCTTTTGTACTTCGCACACGTTGTTAGTGAAAAATTACTCTAATGAGTCAACAGGTACTTTCGGGGTACAAAAATATGCAAAACCGTGAAAATAAACAATGTTAGCGTAGATTGCTAACATTGTTTAATATATTGATTATTAGACTTTTATTTGTTATAGTTTGTTGGCGTTTTTCATCGTTTTTCAGTCCTTATTTCCCTATGCAAAAATGTTCGAAAATATTCCCAAGTACCATATCGTTCGTAACTTCCCCTGCAATATCGCTTAGATGGAAAATGCATTCGCGGATATCTTGTGAAACAAAATCTCCGGATAGATTTTCTGCTAATCCTTGTTGGACCCGGTGGATGGCTTCCAAGGCATGGGTCAAAGCCTCGTAATGGC